>Ga0160441_100022_pt1 | contig 266811 bp, 213 predicted proteins | sample HID1971K_E1MG_FD_108260 | JGI IMG/M metagenome (GOLD analysis project Ga0160441, IMG submission 108260) | Enriched millipede-associated microbial communities from UW Madison campus, WI, USA - HID1971K_E1 MG | ecosystem: Host-associated > Arthropoda: Insects > Digestive system > Unclassified ... | reverse complement strand
GCATTGGCCTTGGCGTCCACGACCTTGTCGATGGCGATGGCCTGGCCGGCGTTGGCACCGACCTGGAACAGCTGGCTGGAGAACGAGCCATCCAGCAGCTTGGTGCCGTTGAAGTCGGACTGCTTGGCGACGCGGTCGATTTCGCTGACCAGCTGGGTTACTTCGGCCTGCAGGGCCTTGCGGTCGCTGGCCGAGTTGGTGGCGTTGGAGGCCTGCACCGACAGCTCGCGGACGCGCTGCAGGTTGTTGCCGATTTCGGTCAGCGAACCTTCGGCGACCTGCGCCAGCGAGATGCCATCGTTGGCGTTGCGGATGGCCACGTCGGTGCCGCGGATCTGGGTGCCGAAGCGCTCGGAGATGGCCAGACCGGCCGCATCGTCCTTGGCACTGTTGATGCGCGAACCCGACGACAGGCGCTGGATCGTGGTGGCCAGGGAGCTGCCGCTGGTGCTCAGATTACGCTGAGCATTCAACGACATCGTGTTGGTGTTGATGACTTGTGCCATGAGGAGGGGTCCTTGAGCGGTTGCACGTGAGTTGGGTTAGACGCTCATGACGTGCTTCAGGAGCGGCTCATGTCAGCGCTGCAACAGGCTGAGCACGTTCTGCGGCACCTGGTTGGCCTGGGCCAGCATGGCCGTACCGGCCTGCTGCAGGATCTGGGTGCGGGTCAACTCTGCGGTTTCCTTGGCGAAGTCGGTATCGCGGATGCGGCTGCGCGATGCGGACAGGTTTTCCGAGGAGGTCTGCAGGTTGGCAACGACGGAGGTGAAGCGGTTCTGGATGGCACCGAGATCGGCGCGCACGCTGTTGACCGACTCCAATGCCTTGTCGACGATTTCCAGGGCCTTCTGCGCGCCGACATAGGACGAAACGTCCAGGTCATTGACGAAGGCGGAGGTGGCGGTCGCGGCGACGGAACTCGGCGCAGCGACGGTGGAGTCGGCCAGGTTCAGCTGGCCGGCACCATCGATGACCAGGTCGCGGTCTGCCTTCACGGAGGTCAGCTTCAGGCTGTGGGTGTCCGGGGTGCCGGCGGTGGTGACCACCTCGGCATAGACACCGGCTTCACCGATCTTGCTGTTGATCTGGGCGGCGGCGGAGGCGGCGAACTCGGCGGTGGTGCTGCCAGAGATCGTGCCGATCTCAACGCCATTGATGGTGACGTCTTCCAGGTCGGTGATGACGGTGATATCGGCGCTGCTGCTGACCGACGGAGCGAACTTGGCGTTGCCCAGCGAGCTGGACTTGGCGTCGACCACGTTGTTGATGGCGATCGCCTGACCGGCGTTGGCGCCGACCTGGAACAGCTGGCTGGTGAAGCTACCATCCAGCAGCTTGGTACCGTTGAAGTCAGACTGCTTGGCGACGCGGTCGATTTCGCTGACCAGCTGGGTCACTTCGGCCTGCAGGGCCTTGCGGTCGCTGGCCGAGTTGGTGGCGTTGGAGGCCTGCACGGCCAGTTCGCGAACACGCTGCAGATTGTTGCCGATCTCGCTCAGCGAACCCTCGGCGACCTGGGCCAGCGAGATGCCGTCGTTGGCATTGCGGATCGCGACGTCGGTGCCGCGGATCTGGGTGCCGAAGCGCTCGGAAATTGCCAGGCCGGCGGCGTCGTCTTTTGCGCTGTTGATGCGCAGGCCCGACGACAGGCGCTGGATGGTGGTAGCGAGCGAGCTGCCGCTGGTGCTCAGGTTGCGCTGAGCGTTGAGCGACATCGTATTGGTGTTGATTACCTGTGCCATGGGTCGTCTCCCTTATTGGAATCCCGGTGGTGAAAGGAACGAAGCGCCGCCGTTTTTTTGTTTTTGGCTGTGTGCTTCGCTGTTGCCAAATCAATAACGGCGCTTTGTCAACAACCTTTAGGCGGAGATTTGGCTGGAATTGACGGGGAGGCGCGAGAGGACGAATTTCACGGGCCATCCGGCCGTGGCTGGAGCGAGGGCAGGCTTGGAAGAGCACTGCGCGCAGGAAAGTCGCCGTGTAGACCAGCGATGGGGTCAGGACCGCCCCCTCCGGCCCCGATGGCTATGCCAGGACCCAGAACGAAGAAGGCCGCGATGCTCAGAGCATCGCGGCCTTCAGGCCAACCCAGGTTGTAAGGGCGATCAGCGGATCGTGTTGAACAGCGACATCTGCTGCATCTGCGAGAACAGGGTCTGTGCCGCCTGCAGGGCGGTCTTTTCCAGCTGGTACTGGCTCAATGCGTCGGCGTAGTCCACGTCGCGCATCTGCGACAGCGTGGTCTTGAGCGTCACGACATTGGATTCGCGCATGTCCGCAGCATTGTCCAGCATCTTCAACTGAGCACCGCCGGAAGCGCGTGAGTCGATCATCCGCTCGGAGGCACGTGCCACGTCGCGCAGGCCGCTTTGCAGCAGGTTCTGCTGGGCTGCCTGCTGGGCAGGGGTGCCCGTGTCCATCTTCAGCGCGCCGATCAGCGAATCCAGGGTGCCGAAGATGTCGCGGCTGGAGGACGGGCTCACCCCGAAGGTGTCACCTGCCGCTGGCACGCCGTCGATATGCAGGCGCACGCCGTTGACCACAATGTCGTCCCCGGCCTTCATGCTCCCGGTGGAGACCACGGTGCCGCCGGCATCGACCAGTTCGTAGGCATCGGCGGCAGTGAAGCGCACGCTGAAGCCCTCACCATTCCAGCCGCCATCACCGTTGCGGGTGACGTTGGTGAGCACGCCGGTACCGGTGTTGCCGGCCGCCGCCGCAGCATCCACGTGCCCATCGCCGGTGACGATGCGCATGAAGATCTCGCTGCCGGGCAGGGCGTCGAGCACGTAGGTGTCCGGGCCGACCTCGACCTGACGCTGGTTCTGGTCGCCGTTGTAGACGATCCGGCCATCGATCTGGCTGAACGGTGGGCTGCCGTCATCGGTGCCACCGAATACATAGCGGCCGGTGCCGTCGGTACTGTTGGCCACCGCCAGCAGATTGCCGCGTATCGCCTCGATTTCCGTGACCATGGATTGCTTGTCAGCCGCGGCCAGCGCCGGGTTGTTGGCGTAGATGGTCAGTTCGGTGATGCGGCCCATCATGTCGCCGACCTGGGCGAGCGCGTTTTCCTGGATGCCCAGCCGGTTCTGCACGTTGCCGGCGTTGAGCTGCATGCGGTCCAGCGAGGCCAGGGTACGGTCCAGGCCGACCGCGCTGCCGGCCGAGACCGGATCGTCCTTGGCGGTCACGATCTTGCTGCCGGTGGAGATCTGACGCTCCAGGTGGCTCATCTTCGCCTGCGAGGCCAGCATCAACGACACCGACTGGTTGAACATCATGCCGGTGGAAATACGATTGTTCATGAGCGTACGGCTCCGAGGATCGTCTGGAACATGGTGTCGGCGGTGGAGATCAGCTGTGAGGCGGCCTGGTAGGCCTGCTGCAGGCGGAGCATGTCCGAGGCTTCTTCATCCAGATTGACGCCGGAGATCGAGTCCCGGGCGGCCTGGGCCTGGTCCGTGATCACCTGCTGGGCCATCAGGGAATACTCGGCCGAACGCGCAGCGGCACCGACCTGGGTGGTCAGGCCGCCGAGGGCGCCACTGAGGGTGACCGTGCCTTCGTTGAATGCCTTGGCCTGCTCGACCTTGGCCAGCAGCAGCGCGTTGCTGTTGTCCGAGGAGCCGGCCGGGGTCGGTGCGATGGTGAAGGTATCGCCGGTCTTGGGCGCGCCGTCCAGGACGAAGCTCCAGCCGTTGGCGGTGATGGTCTGGCCGGCGGTATAGGTGTTGGGTGCTCCGCCATCGATGGTGTATTCGGTGGCGCTGATGAACACGATCGCCGCCGGATTGCGCAGCGCCGCGTTGTCCGCGTCGGTCACCTTCACCCCGGTCAGCTTGCCTGTGCCGGTGTTGGCCATCGCGGCAGTGCCCTTGATCGGGGCGGCTGCGGCCAGGCGGGAGGTGTCAGTGATCGCCACCTCCATGCTGCCGGCCACGCCCGCCGTGGGCTGCAGCAGGAAGCGGTCATCCGTGGACGGGGTGCCGGTCATGACCAGCTCGACGCCGTTGAGCACCAGCGGATCGGCAGCGGTGCCGGTGCCGGTCATCGGGATGCTGGCACCGGTGTCCGCCCGCGAGGCCAGCCACTGGGTGCCATCGAACTTCATCACGATGTTCTGGCCGTCCAGCTTTGCCAGATCGCTGAAGCGCGCGGTCATCTGGGCGGTGCCGGCATTGTTGCTGTTGGCGGTGATGCGCGGGTTGCCGATGTTGAAGAAGTCGCCGCCCATCTGGCCGTAGAGATCGGCGCCCTGGCGATGGACGTCGTTGAAGCTGCTGGCCATGCCGATTGCCAGCTTGCCGAGCTCGGCCTGGGCCGGTGTCAGCACCGTGTCGCGGAACTCCAGCAGGCCGCCGATCTGGCCGCCGAGCGTCTTGGGCTCGATGGTGATCTTCTGGCCCTGGCTTTCCAGCGCCAGCTGCAGGCGCTCGGGCTGGTAGGGGTCGGTGACGGTGGTGACCCTGGAGGCCGTGGTACCCACCACCAGCGCCTGACCGCCGGCGGTGTAGACGTTCATCAGCCCGCCGTCCTGCATCACCGCGTTGCCGCCGGTGTAGCCGACCAGGTTGGCGATCAGTTCGTCGCGGCGATCCAGCAGATCCGGCGCCGCGGTGGCGGCATTGCCACCGATCGCACCGTTGAGCTGGGCGATTTCCTTGGCCAGCCGGTTGATCTCGGTGGCGCCGGCGATCAGGCCGTTGTTGACCTCGCCGTTGAGGTTGTTGAGCTGGGTGTTGAGCTGCTGGAAGCGACCGGACAGGGTCTTGCCGGCATCCAGCACGTTCTGGCGGTCGGCGCTCCCGGAGGCATTGGACGACAGGCCGCTGACGGAGTCGAAGAAGTTCGACCACACACCGGCGACGTTGGTGGCGGTGTCGGAGAACATGGCGTCCACGCGGTCGGCCATGGTGGACAGCTGCTTCAGGCGCGCCAGTTCACCGCTGCCGTCGAGCAGGCGCGAGATCGCCAGCTGGTCGGCAACGCGACGCACGTCGGTGATCCGGGTGCCGTTGCCGACGTCGCCATACCCGTAGTTCTGCGGGTTGGCGGTGGCGAAATCCACCTTCTGCCGGCTGTAGCCCGGCGTCTTGATGTTGGCGACGTTATGGCTGGTGGTCGCCAGGGCGCGCTGGAAAGCGAGCAGGGCGCTGGTGCCGGTGGAGAGAACGCTGGACATGGATTACCTCAACGACGGATGACACCCAGCCCGGTCGGGCTGGCGGTGCTGGCAAAAGTGCGACCCAGGCGCTGGCCGGCATCGGTCACGGCCGCGACGGCGCGTTCGATGGTCGGGCCGCCGGCGATCGCGGCGATCTTGGCGGCATAGGTGGGGTCGGTGGCATAGCCGGCGCGCTGCAGGCCCTGCGCGAAGCTGCGGACGTCGCTGCCGGCCTGGAGGGCGTTCTGGTAACGCGGGCTGGTCTTCAGCAGGCGCACGTAGTCGGCGAAGCTGTCGCCCACCGAGTTGTAGGCGCGGAAGCTGGCGGTTTCGTTACGGCGTACGCCATTGACGTACTCGTGGGTGCCACTGGTGGCGCGCTCGCCCTGCCAACCGTTGGCCTTGATCCCGAACAGGTTGTGCGAACTGTCGCCGCCACTGCGGCGTACCAGCTTGCGGCCCCAGCCGGTCTCCAGCGCGGCCTGGGCGACCAGCGCCTTGGCATCCACGCCCAGTTCGCGGGCGGCCTGCTGGGCATGGCCCCAGATGCTGGCGACGAAGCCGGCCGGGGTGTGCGGGCCCAGCTCCGCAGCCGCGGTGGAGGCGGCCAGGCTATCAACCGCGCTGGGGCCGGTGGCGGCCGTGCGGTTGACGTCCTGCCAGCGGTCATCGCCCATCGCCCAGTTGGCGCTGGCTGGATCGGCCTCTGCAGCGGCGGAGTAGGGATCACGACTGCCGATCGCCTCGTGCATCTGGCTGCTCTCGCGCCCGGCGATCAGGTCCAGCGCACGCTCCATCGGTTGCAGGACCGCCGACGGTTCGCTGCCGCCCAGCTTCTGCAGCAGATCCACTTCACTGGGCACCACCGGCGCCGTCGCTGCCGGCAGCGGCAGGCCAGCGGCGGCCGGGGCATTGAGGCGATAGGCGCGCAGTGCGGCGGCCGGGTTGAGCGAGGTATCCACCGGCTTGGCGGTCTCGCCTTCGCCGCCACCGAGCTGGCGCGCGATCATGCTGGACAGGCCCAGCCCACGGCCGCGCGTCATCGCGTCGGCGATCTTCTGGTCGTACATCTCGCGGAACATGGTGTTTTCGCCGGGGAACAACGAATCGCCGAAGCTGGCCTCACGCATGCTCTTGATCAGCATCTGGGCGAACTGGCCCTCCAGCTGGCGGGCGACCTTGTCGACCTTGGCCGGGCTGTTGGGCTGGGCGGGGTTGAGTTCCAGCGCCGGTTGAATGCGCATGTCAGATCACCTCCAGCTCGGCACTCAGTGCGCCGGCCTGCTTGAGGGCTTCCAGGATGGCGATCAGATCGCCCGGGGCCGCGCCGACGGCGTTCACCGCGTGCACGATTTCATCCAGGGTGGTGCCGCCATTGAACTTGAACATGCGGCTGCCATCGGCGGTCGCGGTGATCGTCGACTGGGGCGTCACCGCCGTCTGGCCGCCGCTGAAGGCGCCCGGCTGGCTGACGTTGAGGTTTTCGTTGATGGTGACGGTCAGCGAGCCATGCGAGATCGCCGCCGCGCCCACGCGTACCTGTGAACCGATCACCACGGTACCGGTACGCGAGTTGACCACCACCTTGGCCGGCGCGCTGCCGGGGGTGAGTTCCAGATTCTCGATGCGCGCCAGAAGGCCGATGCGTGCGCCCGGATCAGACGGCGACTGCACCGACACGGTGACGCCGTCGATGGCGCGGGCAGCACCTTCGCCGAAGGCGTTGTTCAATGCCGCCACCATGCGCGAAACCGTGGTGAAGTCGTTCTTGTGCAGGTTCAAGGTGATGTCGCCACCACCGCTGAACACGTCCGGCAATGCACGTTCGACGGTGGCACCGTTGGGGATGCGGCCGACGCTGGGCACGTTGACCGAGACGCGCGAGCCGTCCTTGCCCTGCACGCCGAAGCCGCCGACGATCAGGTTGCCCTGGGCGATCGCATAGACCTGCCCATCGGCACCGCGCAGTGGCGCCATCAGCAGCGAGCCGCCGCGCAGCGAGACCGCGTTGCCAACCGAAGAGACGGTGATGTCGATCGGCTGGCCAGGCTTGGCGAACGGCGGCAGCTCGGCGTGGATCGCCACGGCCGCCACGTTCTTCAGCTGCGGATTGACGTTGGCCGGCACGTTGACGCCCAGTTCGCCGAGCAGGTTCTTCAGGCTCTGCACGGTGAAGGGAGCCTGGCTGGTGCGGTCGCCGCTGCCATCCAGGCCGACCACCAGGCCGTACCCGACCAGCGCGTTGCCGCGCACGCCGCCAACCTGCGCCAGATCCTTGATGCGCTCGGCGGAGGCGGGCGCAACCAGCGCGAACACGGCCAGCAGCGCCAGCAGCGCCCGCATCGCGCCGTGCGACACCACACCTCGTTGCTTCGACGTGTAGAGCGACGCCATGCGTCGCTGTCCGAACAGGGAAAGGAAGAAGGTCATGTCAGGCTCAGTACGGCGACAGCGCCGAGTTGAAGAAGCGGCTCAACCAGCCCATCGCATTGGACTGGGCGATCGCACCGCGGCCGCCGTAGACGATGCGGGCATCGGCAACACGGCTGGAGGGAATGGTGTTGTCCGGGAAGATGTCCGCCGCGCGCACGATGCCCTGCACCTGCACCAGCTCATCGCCACGGTTCAGGCGCAGATTCTTGGCGCCCTGTACCACCAGGTTGCCGTTGGGCAGGCGCTGGATCACGGTGACGGTCACGCTGCCCTGCAGGCGGTTGCTCTGCGCGCTGGTGCCTTTGCCGGTGAAGTCGCGCGACCCGGCCGCACTGGCGCTGAGGATGTCCTTGCCGCCCAGCGTGACCGGCGCACCGAAGATCGTCGGGGTGCCGATGCTCAGCTCCGACTCTTTCGAGGTGGAGGTGTTGGCGGTGGTCTGCGCCGTGGTGTTCTCGGTCAGCGTGATCGTGAGCAGGTCGCCCACATCGCGTGCCCGGCGGTCGGAGTACAGCTGCAGCCCGGGGCCGGCGGCGTAGATCGCGCCGGCCGTGGCCTGTGCCGATGGCGGCATGATCGGTTCGACCGGGGCCATGGCGGGGTACGGCCGGACATCGCCGGCGATCACGCAGCCACTCAGCGTGGCGACGACCACGGCGGCGGAGAACAGGCGGAGGGTAGGGGCAAGACGCGACATGGCAGGTTCCCGGTTCGACCGATCAGACGTTCTGGTTGAGGTAGCCGAGCATGGCGTCGGTCGTGGAGATCGCCTTGGCGTTCATTTCGTAGGCGCGCTGGGTTTCGATCATCGAGACCAGCTCTTCCACCACGTTGACGTTGCTGCCTTCCAGCGCACCCTGCACCACGGTGCCCAGGCCGTTGAGGCCGGGATTGCCGTTCTGTGCGGGGCCGGAGGCGGTGGTTTCCAGGAACAGGTTTTCACCGCGGGCCTGCAGGCCGGCCGGATTGACGAAGTCGGTCAGGGTCAGCGCGCCGATTTCCACGGTGGCGGCGTCGTCGGCCATCTTCACGCTGATGGTGCCGTCGGTACCGATGGTCAGCGACTGCGCGCCTTCCGGAATCTGGATGCCCGGCTGCACCGGGTAACCGCTGTTGGTGACCAGCTCGCCATCCTGGTTGCGCTGGAACGAGCCATCGCGGGTGTAGGCCGAAGAGCCGTCCGGCATCTGCACTTCAAAGAAGCCGCGGCCGTTGACCATCACATCCAGCGCGCGGCCGGTCTGCTGCTGGCTGCCCTGCTCGAAATTCTTGGCGGTGGCGACCACGCGCACACCGGTACCCAGCTGCAGGCCCGAGGGCAACTGCGTCTGGGCGGAGGAGGCGCCACCCGGCTGACGCACCTGCTGGTACAGCAGGTCTTCGAAGCTGGCACGGTCCTGCTTGAAACCGGTGGTGTTGGTGTTGGCGAGGTTGTTGGAAACCACCGACATGCGCGTCTGCTGCGCATCCAGTCCGGTTTTGGCGATCCACAATGCCTGGTTCATGGCGTGATTCCTGTGTTGTAGCGGATGGCCGCGTGGTGCGGCCCTTGTGAAGGGCAATGCATGGCGCGTGCCACAACGGCGCCGGGATTACGTCACCGGCGGCGATCAGCCGCCCAGGCGCAGCAGGCTGTTGGCACTGCGGGCGTTGTCGTCGCCGTGCTTGATCACCTTGACCTGCATTTCGTACTGGCGCTGCAGCTGGATCATCTGCACCAGCGCGCCGGCGGCATCGACGTTGCTGCCTTCCAGTTGCCCGCTTTCCAGCGATTTGCCCTGGGCCTGCACGAACGGCTGCTGCGTGTCGGTGTTGCGCATCAGCCCGTCCAGGCCGCGCTCCAGCCGGGCGTCCTCGGCCTGCACCACGCGGATGCGGCCGATGTTGGCCATGGTCTGCGGGCCTTCGCCCAGCGGGATGATCGAGATCGTGCCGTCGTTGCCGATATCCATGGCCTGGTGCGGCGGCACCGCCAGCGGATTGCCGTTCTCGTCCAGGACCGGATGGCCGCCGGCGGTGACCAGCTGGCCATTGGGCGTGATCGACAGTGCCGCACCACGCGTGTACGCCTCACCGCCGTTGGCACCTGGCGCCTGCACGGCCAGCCAGTTGCCGGCCTGCAGGGACAGATCCAACGGGTTGCCGGTGAGCTGCTGTGCGCCCATCCGGCGGTTGAAGCCGGCGTCGACGTGCATCGCATCCACGCGCGAGGCGTAGCCGGTCCCCTTCACCGGGAAAGCCTCGGTATTGGCGAGTGCCTCCTTGAAGCCGGGGGTGTCGGTGTTGGCCAGGTTGTGCGACAGCGTGCCCTGCGCCTGCAGGGAGGCGCGTGCACCGGTCATCGCGACGTAGAGTGCCTTGTCCATCGGTGGTGTAGTCCCGTGTTGCGGTCAGTGGCTCATCAACGCAGGTTGATGATGGTCTGGGTGATCTGGTCCTGCGTGGAAACCATCTGCGAGTTCGCCTGGAAGTTGCGCTGGGCGGTGATCATGTTGACCAGCTGCTCGGTCAGGTCGACCGTGGAGGCTTCCAGCGAACCGGCCTGGACCTTGCCCAGGTTGGAGCTGTCCGGCGCGCCGGTGCGCGGGGTGCCGGAGTTGAAGGTTTCCACCCACAGGTTGTTGCCCTTGGCTTCCAGGCCCTGCGCGTTGTTGAAGGTGGTCAGCGCGACCTGGCCCAGCGGACGGTCATCGCCGTTGGAGTAGCGCGCGTAGACCACGCCTTCCTCGGACACGGTGACTTCGTTGAGCTTGCCGGCCGCGTAGCCGTCCTGCTGGGTGTTGCGCAGGGCGAACTTCTCGCCGTACTGGGTCGAGCCGCTGATATCCAGGGTCAGCGACAGATCACCCGCGCCGGTGGTCGGGCTGAACGCGGTGAACGCGATCTTCCCGTTGGCCGGGACGGTCAGTGCACCGGATTCATTGAACTCCATCGCAGTGGGGGCGCCCACCGGTTGTCCGTCAACGAAGTTGTGGACCTGCCATGCATTGGTACCGGCTGCTTTGACGAAATACGAGGTCTGGGTGTGGCTGACACCCAGCGAGTCGTACACGGTGATGCCACCGGTGGAATGGTTGTAGCTGTTCGAATCGGTCGGATCGAACGCGGCCACGGTCGGCGGCTTGGCATTGGCCGGCAGGGTGAAGCTGATGTTGACGCCGGTGGTCTGCTTGGGCGGACTGTCGGTGGTCAGCAGCTGCAGATCGGTCAGGCGGCCGGCATCGAAGTTGGTGCCATCGGCGTTGGGCGCGAACACCTGCAGGCGTGCGCCCTGCGGGTTGATCACGTAGCCGGCCTGGTCGGTCTGGAAGTTGCCGGCGCGCGAATACACGCGGGCGCCGTTCATGGTCATGGTGAAGAAGCCCTCACCGGAAATGGCCATGTCCAGGCTGCGCCCGGTCTGTTCGTTGTTGCCCTGCGAGAACTGCTGGGCGACGTTGGTCAGGCGTACGCCCGAGCCGACCGCGTTCTTGGACAGGCCGTAGCTGGTGGCCGAGAACAGATCGGCGAACTCGGCGCGCGACTGCTTGAAGCCGGTGGTGTTGACGTTGGCGATATTGTTCGCCGTGACGTTCAGATCGGCATTGGCTGCGTTGATGCCGGACAACGAGACGTTGAAGCCCATGGGTTGCTCCTGTGGATTCGGGTGGTGCGGCTCAGCTGATGCGGAGCACGTAGTCGATCGGGGCGGTGCCCAGACCCTTGAGGTTGAGGTAGAGGCCATCCGTGCCGACCGTGACGCTCTCCACCGGGGCCTGCACATAGGTGTTGAGCTTGGTCTTGGCGCCGGCGGTATCGGTATGCGAAGCGGCGATGGTGTAGGTGCCTTCGGCCATGCGGTTGCCGTTGGCATCCTTGCCGTCCCAGTCGAAGGTGACTTCGCCGGACGCCTTGGCTTCCACGCTGATCTGGTTGACCTTCACGCCGTTGGCATCGGTGATGTCCACCGTCACGAAGCCGGCGCCGGGCGCGGCGACCATGCCGGTGACGTCGCCGTCCTTCTCCAGCGCGAGCTTCTCCGAGGGCACCAGCACTTCGTGACCCACCAGGGCCGCGCCGCGCAGGATCTGGTCGCTGGACATCGAATCCTGGAAGCCCTTGACCGTGTTGTTGAGGTCGGTGATGCCCTGGACCTGCGACAGCTGCGCCATCTGCGCGACCATCTGGGTGTTGTCCATCGGCTTGAGCGGATCCTGGTGACGCAGCTGCTCGGTCATCAGGCGCATGAAGTCGGCCTGGTCCAGCGTGCTCTTTTTCTTGCTGGTGTCGCTGTTGGGTGCGTTCAGGCCCAGCGCGGTGTAGATGTCGCTGTTGTTCTGGCCAACGCCATTGGTGGTGCTCATGGGGGTCGATTCCTGGGGAGTGAGGGTCAGCGACCCATGGTCAGCGTGGCCAGCGCCAGTTCCTTGGCGGTGGTCAGCATCTCCACGCCCGCCTGGTAATTGCGCGAGGTCGAAATCAGGTTGACCATCTGCGCGACCGGGTCGACGTCAGGCTGGTAGATGTAGCCATCGGCATCGGCCAGCGGGTGGCCCGGCTCGTAGCGCTGGATCGGCGCGGCGTTGCTCTGGCTGATCTCCTTGACCTGCACCGTGGTGATGTTCGGGTCGGTGCGGCTGGTGACCGACTGGAAGATCGGCTCCAGCGGCTTGTAGACCGCATCGGCCGAACCGGCGACGGTATCGGCGTTGGAGAGATTGGAGGCGATGGTGCTCATGCGCACGGACTGCGCCTGCAGCGCAGAACCGGCGATGTCGAAGATGGGCAGGTTGCTCATGGCTTATTGCCCCGTGATCGCGGTGAGCATGGAGCGCACCTTGGATTCGACGAAGCTCAGCGAAGCGCGGTACTCCAGCGCAGCGCGGCCGTAGGCGGCGCGTTCGGCATCCGGATCGACGGTATTGCCGTCAATGCTCGGCTGCACGCCTTCTTTGGCGATCTGGAACGGGTTCAACCCGCCGCCGATCTCATAATGCTGTTCGTTGGTGGTTTTCATCAGGCCGTTTGCATCCAGGCCCTGGGCATTACGCAACGCGGCATCGAAATCCAGGTCCTGGGCCTTGTAGCCGGGGGTATCGGCGTTGCTCAGGTTGCTGGCGATCAGCTTCATCCGCTGCTCGCGCAACGGCATGGCCTGGGCATGGACACCCAGATAGTTGGAAATCAGATTGGGCATGGCGCACTCCCACGGGACGATGCCAGGGGCAGTGCAAGCGGCGTGCCAGAGGGCAGGGCGCGTCGGTGCCCGGCGGCATGTTCACGCCAGGGAATTCACCACGCCAGGGCAAAGGGGGCCATACCCCGGGGTAGATCCACGCCATGCGTGGATGAGCAGGCCATACCCCGGGTGTACATCCACGCGACGCATGGATGCCGTAAACCCAACGGGGAAAGGACGCCGGCGCCAGGGCCGGCCGCCCCTTACGCCGCCATCGCGACCTTCTTCAGGCGGTCCAGCAGGAAGTCCGCCAGCTCATGCGGCGAGTACTTGGCCACGAACGCATTCGCGCCGACCCGCTCGACCATCGCGTTGTTGAACACGCCCGACAGGGAGGTGTGCAGCAGCACGTACAGGCCGGCCAGGCCCGGGTGACGCCGGATTTCCGTCGTCAGGGTGTAGCCGTCCATCGCCGGCATCTCGATATCGGAGATCACCATCGCGTAGCGCTCGGCGGGGTTCTCCCCGGAGGCGTGGATCTGCAGCAGGTGGTCCAGCGCCTGCTTGCCGTCCGAGAGCAGGGTCGCCCCGACCCCCAGCTGGTCCAGCACGCTGCGGATCTGCTGGCGGGCCACGCGCGAGTCGTCCACTACCAGTACCTGCATCGGCGGGGCGTCGGCGGGCAGGGCCATCGAGGGGTCCAGCACGGCTTCACCGCGGACTTCGGCGATGTCGGCCAGCACGCTTTCCACGTCGATCACCTGGATGAGTTCGCCCTGGAAACGGGTGACTGCGGTCAGATAGCTGGACTCGGCGCCCAGTTCCGGCGGCGGATGGATGTCCTCGACGGCAATATTGACGATTCGTTCCACGCCGCTCACCAGGAAGCCCTGGATGGAACGGTTGAACTCGGTCACCACCAGGTAGCCCGGTGCCTTGTCCGCATCGGGTTCACGCTCGGGGTGGCCGATTGCCAGGCCCAGGTCCAGCACCGGCACCGAGCGGCCACGGACATCGGCCACACCGGCGAACTGGCTGGGCAGCCCCGGTACCTGGAACAAGCCAGGGCGCCGCAGGACTTCCTGCACCTTGAAGACATTCACGCCAAAAAGCTGACGTCCACCCAGCCGGAACAGCAGCAGGGCCAGACGATTGTGGCCGGCCAGTCGCGTACGCTGGTCGATGCGGTTGAGCAGGTCATGGGACATGGACTTGGTATCGGCGGCACCGGCGGCGACTTGAGCGCCCCGAGTGCAGTAGTTCGGCATGACCCTTGCATCGAGCTGCGCATGATCCTTGCCCGTGGAGTGCCCATGCGTTCTGTTCTCTTTGCCGTGCTGTTGCTGGCCGCGCCCGCGTGGGCCGCTGGGGGCTGGCAACCCGTGGACAGCATCCGCCAGGCGGCGCTGGCCACGTTGCCGGCCGGCAGCGAAGGCGACACCACGCTGGATTCGGCACTGCGCCTGCCGGCCTGTGGTCAACCGCTGGCCGCCCAGCCCACCGGGACCAGTACGGTGGAGGTCAGCTGCCCCGACGCGGGCGGCTGGCGCCTGTTCGTACCGGTTAAGGTGCGGCGCAACCAGACCGTGCTCATTCTCAATAGAGGTGTGGCGGCTGGAGAAACCCTCTCGGCGGCCGATATCACTACCGGCCAGCGTGATGCGGCACGGATCGCCGGCGCAGCATTGGCCGATCCCGCCGCTGCGGTGGGCCGCGTGGCGCGCAGGACCCTGAGCGCCGGCAGCCTGCTGTCGGCCAACGATCTGGTCGCCCAGCGGCTGGTTCGGCGGGGCGACAGTGTCGCCCTGGTGTCCCGGCGCGGCGGGGTGGAGGTCCGGGTTGCCGGGCGTGCCATGGCCGACGCGGGCGAGAATGAGCGGGTGTCGGTCGAGAACCTCTCTTCGCGCAAGATCGTGCAGGGCACCGTGGCGGCCAGCGGTGACGTTTTAGTGGCGCGCTGACCACATGTGTGAATACGGGCCACTTTCCTCGCGAAACCTGCAATATTCCCCTAAAGATGGCGGCTGATTGGCCGTTATCCCTTGTGAACCGCAATCTCAGGACGAACCCATGAGCCAGAAAATCGACGGCAACCTGCAGGCCACCGCCCATCTGCGCAGTGTTGCGCTCGGCAACAAGCCCAGCGTCAGCACCGATGCCCCGGCGCGCCCGGTGGAGGCTGCCGACAGCCTGCGCCTGACCGGCGAAGCCACCAGCCTGCAGGCCATGCAGCGCGAACTGTCCACGGCCCCGGCCATCGATGCCAACCGTGTCCAGGCCGTGCGTGATTCGCTGCAGAACGGCACCTACAAGATCAATCCCGACGCGATCGCTTCGCGCATGCTTGAGCTGGACCAGCAGCTGCAGGGATGAAGCTGGCGATGAGCGAGCCGCTGCAGCGCCTCAGCGATGCCTTGGACGTCGAACGCCAGGCATTGGTCGAGCATGACGTACAGGCCCTGATCCGCGCGACCGGTGCCAAGCTGGAGGCGTTGCGAGCCCTCGAGGCCGCATTGCCGCTGGGACAGGCCGAGCGCGTGCAGGAGCTGGCCGAGCGCAACCGCGCCAACGGCGTGCTGCTCTCGCGCCGCCGCCGCGAGGTCAACTGGGCACTGCGCCAGCTCGGCCGCAGCGAAGATTCCTCGGCGTACGACGCCAAGGGACAGTCGCACACGCTGCATACCCGGCGGCCGCTCGCGGTCGCCTGAGCAGCGCTATCCGGCGGCCCGAGGCTGCCGACGATGACGTCACCGCGTATATTGAGCGCCTGTTTCCAGCCGCCTCGATGTGACCGTGACCGCAACTTCCTCTCTTGTCACCGCCCCGTTGCCCCCGCATCCGGTTCTGCTCGCCCTGTTCGAGCGGATCAAGGAAGGGGTTCTGCTGTTTCGTGAGGACGGCAGCGTCGCGCTGGCCAACACCGCGGTCAGTGAGATTCTCGGCCAGGCCGAACGCGATGCCGAACTGACACCCGCGCAATGGCTGCGCCAGCTGCTGCCGCCCGATGCGCTGGAGCAGGCAAGCCTCCACGGCCACTGGAATGGCAGCCTGCCGGTCGGCGAGCGCATGGTCATCGCCCACGTGTACCACCATGACGATGGCGGCCAGCGGCACTATCTGGCGCTGTTCCGCCGCATCGAAGGCCAGGAGGACTACGAGCGCGAGCTGCAGCAGCGGCACGCCGAGCTGCGGCAGGCCTACTTGCGCCTCAACGGCACCCAGGAAAAGCTGCTGCAGTCCGAGAAGATGGCCTCCATCGGCCAGCTGGCGGCCGGCGTGGCGCACGAAATCAACAACCCGATCGGTTATGTGCACTCCAACCTGGGCAGCCTGCAGGAATACCTGCGCAGCCTGTTCACCGTGATCGAAGCCTATGAGCGTGCGCTGCGCGCGCCCGACCCCAAGGCGCTGATCCCGGAGATCGACGATATCCGCCAACGCTTCGACATCGATTTCATCAGCCGCGATCTTCCGCAGCTGATGGCCGAGTCGCGCGAGGGCATCGAGCGGGTGACGCGCATCGTGCGCGATCTGAAGGACTTCTCGTACTCGGGCCGCGATGAGTCGTGGAAGCTGGTCGATCTGCACGCCGGTCTGGAATCGACGATCAACATCATCTGGAACGAGCTCAAGTACAAGGTGACCCTGCACCGGGAGTTCGGCCAGCTGCCGCTGGTGGAATGCCTGCCGTCGGAGTTGAATCAGGTGTACATGAACCTGCTGCTCAACGCCGGCCATGCCATCGCAGATCGCGGCACGATCAACGTGCGCACCGGCGTGGACGGCGACACGGTCTGGGTGGAGTTCGAGGATACCGGCGGCGGCATCTCGCCGGAGCTGCGCCAGCGCATCTTCGATCCTTTCTTCACCACCAAGCCGGTGGGCAGCGGCACCGGCCTGGGCCTGTCGATCTCCTACAGCATCATCAACAAGCACCACGGCCGCATCGATCTGGACAGCACCCCGGGCGTGGGGTCGAAGTTCCGCGTGGTGCTGCCGATCAAGCAGCCACGCTGATCACTCGTCTGCCGGGGCGGAGGCCACCATCGGCGAGGTATTCGCCCGGCGCTGTTCCTCGTGCGTGCGGAACGCCTGGTGGATGTGCTTGCGCAGCTCGTCGTCGTTCCACGGCTTGGTCAGGAACCGGTAGATCGCGCCGCGATTGATCGCGTCGGTGACTGTGTTGAGGTCCGTGTAGCCGGACAGCACCAGCCGGATCGTGTCCGGATAGAGCATCTTCACCCGGCCCAGGAACTCGGTGCCGCTCATGTCGCTCATGCGCTGATCGGACAGGATCACCTGCACGTCGTTGATGGCCAGCAGATCGAACGCGTCACGTACGTTGCCGGCCGCCAGGATGCGGTAGCCATCGCGGCGGAACAGACGCACCAGCGAGCGCAGCACGTTCTCCTCGTCGTCCAGCAGCAGCAGCGTGCGGTCCGGGCGGGTCTCGGCGAAGGCCTCCGGGCGCAGGTAGCGGCGGCGCAGGGTCATGCCGGCGGCGTCAGCCGACATCGGCTCACCGAACAGATACCCCTGGAACACATCGCAGTCGTTGCGGCGCAGGAAGCCCAGCTGTGCCTGCGATTCCACCCCGTTGGCGATCACCGTCATGCCCAGCTGGTGGCCCATGGCGATGATCGCGCGCGCGATGGCGGCCTCGCGGTTGCCGGCCGGTGCGCTCTTGATGAAGCTGCGGTCGATCTTCAGCTTGTCCACCGGGTAGCGGACCAGCGCGCTGAGGCTGGAATCACCGGTGCCGAAGTTGTCCAGGCTCAGGCTGATGCCTTCGTTGCGCAGGTTGACCAGCGTCTCGTGGACGAAGTTGACGTTGTTGGTCAGCGCGCTTTCGTTGATCTCCAGCGTGAGCATGTGCGCCGGCACGCCAGCGGCCTGCATCAGCGACATCACCTCGGCGAAGAAGTTCGGGCGCAGCAGCTGCAGGGTGGAGACATTGACGGCGATGGTGAAATCATCGAAGCCCTGATCGCGCCACAGCTTGGCCTGCTTGAGCGCGCCCTCCAGCACCCAGGTGCCGATCTGCACGATGATGCCCAGCCGCTCGGCCGTGCGCATGAAGCGCTCGGGCACCAGCATGCCCAGCGTGGGGGACTGCCAGCGCAGCAGCGCCTCCATGCCGACCACGTGGCCATCGCGGGCGCTTACCAGCGGCTGGTAACGCAGTTTGAGCTCGCCATTGGGGATGGCGTCGACGATCTGGCGCGCGATGATGCTCTCGCTGTGCGCGCTGGACGGCGTATCCACCGCATGGATGCGCACCGCATTGCCGCCTTCGCGGGCGGCCTGGTAGAGGGCATCTTCGGCGTGGTCGAGCAGGCGCGAGACGCCGGTGGCGTGTTCCGGGCACAGGCTCACGCCCAGCTTGCCGGTCATGAACAAGGTGTACGGCAGCACCGACAGCGGCAGCTCCAACTGCTGGCGGATTTCCTCGGCCAGGTCTTCGGGCAGCGGCATGTCCGCGGTGCGCGGCACGGCCAGCAGGAACTCATCGCTGCCGTGGCGCCACAGCTTGCCGCGGCCACGCAGATGGTGCTGCAGGCGCTGGGCGACCAGCACCAGGGCCTGATCGCCCACCTCCGCGCTCATGTTCTCGTTGACCGAGGCGAAGTGGTCGATGTCCACGTGCATCAGCATCAGCGGCGTGCCGCCGGAGGCAGCCTCGGTCACCATGGCCTGCAGCTCGGGGTTGCCCGCGCCCAGGCGGGGCGGTGCGTCCTCGATGCTGACCAGGGGCAGGGAAGGGTTCCACATGGGTCAGTGTTCCAGAGCGTCGTGAGCCGTCGCGCCCGAAGCGCGGTACGGCAGGTAAAGGTCGATAAGGGTACCGGCGCCGTGCGCCGATTCAATGCGCAATGTGCCACCCACGCTCTGCGCGCGCTCGCGCATCACGATCAGGCCCAGCCCGCGTGGGCCATCGGGGTCGAAGCCTTCGCCATCATCGCGGACCTGCAGGTGCAGGCCGTGGTCGTCCACATCGCGCAGGTGCAGGTTCACCTGGCTGGCGCGCGCATGGCGCAGCACGTTGGTCAGGCTTTCCTGTGCAATGCGGAAACAGGCCTGCTCGATATCGCCGGCCGGCCGCCGTGGCAGTGACTGGATGTCCGGCAGCAGTTCGATCGCCGCCGAGCGGAACAGCACGCCGGCCTGCCAGCGCAGCGCCGCTTCCAGACCCAGCGCATCAAGCTGCGGCGGGCGCAGCAGGGTGGAGATGTCGCGCAGCTTGCCGACGGTGGCATCGGCCAACTGGATGATCTGGGCCAGGTCCTCGTCACGGCGCGCGGCATCCTGCTCGTCCTGCGCCGCGTAGGCCGACAACTTCATCGCGGTGATGGCCTGGCCGATGTCGTCGTGCAGGTCGCGCGAGATCGCCCGGCGTTCGTCTTCCTGCAGCGAGAACAGGCGGCCGGCCATGGCCTGCAGTTCGCGGTTGCTGGTTTCCAGTGCCTCGCGGATACGCTCCGGTTCGCTGAGGTCGCGCACGATCAGCAGCTTGCAGTTGCGCCCACCGTAGCGCACGTCACCCACCGCCAGGCCGGCCTGGAAGCGCTGGCCGTTGAGCCGGCGCATGCCGATCACCTCGCCGGCCCCCACGCCCTGCAGCGGAATCTGCGCAAACAGCTGGCTGCGGACCCGCGCCAGATCTTCCGGCGCGACCAGGGCGGCCAGCGGCTCACCCAGCAGGGTGTGCTGGCCGTAGCCGAACTGCGCCGCTGCGCAGGCATTGGCGTACAGCACATGTTCTTCGGAGAGGATCACCACGCCGTCAGGCAGCACCCGCACCAGCTCGCGGAACTGCTCCTCACGTTCGCGCAGCAGGCGCCGCGACTGCTCGCGCTCGGTGACGTCCTGAAGGGTGCCGAGCACGCGCGGCCGGCCAGCATCGTCCTGGCCGCTCTCGGCGCGCAGGTGCACCATCAGTGACCGTCCATCCATGGCCAGCAGCGGCAGCAGCACATCGATCTGCACCGGCTCGCTGGAGCTCATGTCCTGCAGCAGCTGCTCGCTGAGCGCGGCGGTGGCCGGGTCGGCCGGCACCAGCAGCTCCTCGAAGCGATGCCAGCGCCGGGCCTCGGGCGGGCGCCGGCCGAGCAGGCGGTAGACCTGGTTGGCGTAGCGGCCCAGGCCGGTGGCCGGGTCGATCTCCCACGCGCCGATACGCGCCATTTCGTGCGCTTCCTCCACCCGTGCCAGCGCCTGGTCGCGACGCAGAAGGGCCTGGTCTTCGCGGGTTCGGTCGATCGCGATCAGCAGGCGTGCACGGCGACCGCCATAGCTGATCAGATTGCTGCGCATCTCCATGCGCCGGGTGCTGCCATCGCTCAGGCACAGATCGGCGGTGATCACGCACAGCTGTTCGGGGTTATCGCGGATCTGCGCCAGCTTGGCTTCCAGCGCCGGAACATCGCCCGGTGGCCACAGGGCATTGATCGACATCGCGGTGAACGCATCGCGGCTGAAGCCGAAGAAGCTGGCCGCGGCCGGGTTGACGTCCAGGATGGCCAGCGAGTCCAGGTCATAGACCAGGATCGGCCCGGGATTGCCCTCGAACATCTGGCGATGCCGGGTCTCCGAGCACTCCAGCCGGGCATGGGTGCTCAACACATGCTGGGCCAGCGGGCGCAGCAGCAGGTAGATCAGGGCGGCACTGGAGAGTACGAAGAAGGTGCCCTTGATGGTCTGCCATTGCGCCGCGGTCTGCATATCGCCGGCGACCACCTTGACGGCCGCATCGCTGCACAGGATCCAGACCAGCGCCAGCACCAGGTAGGCCACCACCACGCGCCACCGGTCGCGGCGCAGGTCACGGGCCAGCAAGGTCGCGGTGGCGGGGGCGAGGGGGCCTGGCAGGTCGGTGGGCATGGGGCAGGGCGGGCCGATCGGGAAAGGCGAGCGTCATCTTACCTGTCCGGGAAGCGCATGCAGGTGGCCGGAACGCTCAATAATCCGCAAAACCCGCCGCTAACGATTGCGTTCCCGGCTGTCGGGTGCGTTATCGGAGTTACAGGCGTGGACCAAGGGATTATCGCGAGTCTGCTGCAGCACCCGCTGGCTTCGGCGCTGGTCATCCTCGACCGTGCCGGGCGTCCGCTCGCGGCCAACCCGGCCGCGCGTGAACACGGCCTGCCGGCGACGATCGCCGCGTATGGCGAGATGTTGGAGGACCTGCGCCTGCTTGCCGCCGATGGCGGCCTGATTCCCTGCCAGCTGCCGGGCGGCCCGGCCGGTCGCTTCGACGGCTGGATGCGCGCGGTGCACGATCCGGACGGCCACCTGTTGGCCTTCACCGTGAGCGTGCCCGAGCCGGTCGCCAGCGTTGCCGGCAGCCGCTGGGAAGTGGCGCTGGATCACGCTGGGCATGGCCTGTGGGACTGGGATCTGCCGAGTGACAGCGTGCGCCGCTCGCGCCGCTGGGATGGTCAGCCGATCGAGGAGTCCGATGCCCATGCAGACGGCGTCAGCGCGCTGCTGGAGCATGTCCACCCCGACGATCAGCCGAGCGTACGCGCCGCACTGGATGCGCACCTGCGCGGGAACAGCGCCGCCTACACTGCCCAGTTCCGCGCCCGCCACCCCGATGGCGAGTGGCGCTGGGTGCTGGACCGCGGCCGCGTCGTCTCCCGGACCGCCGATGGCCAGCCGCTGCGCATGGTGGGTACCCATACCGACATCCAGGCCCAGAAACAGATGGAAGCCAAGCTGCGCGAGCAGCAGGTGCACCTGCGCGAAGCCCAGCGCATCGCCAGCATGGGCAGTTGGTCGTGGGATCCGGAGGCGCGCCAGTTCTGGTGGTCGCCGGAGTTCCGGGCACTGCTTCAGACCGGCGACGACCCCATGTACGGCCGGCGCCACTGGCTGCGTCAGCTGGAACCGCAATCACGCGGCCGGCTGCGTCGCGCCTGGCGCCGGATGTGGCGCGATGGCGAGGCGGCCACGCTGGAGCTGGAACTGACCCGCAGCACCGGCAACGCGCTTTACCTGCGCGTGTGGATGCAGCCGCTGGTCGGGCCGGAAGGGCGCATCCAGCGCCTGCTGGGCCAGGTCCAGAACATCACTGAGCAGCACCAGACCGACGCATTGATCCGCTGGCGCACCGAACTGCTCAACCGCGTCTCGGCGCTGGGCCGCATCGGTGGCTGTGAGATCGAGGTGAGCACCCGCCACATGCAGTGGACCGAGGAGTGCTACCGCATCCACGGGCTGCGCAAGGAGCCGATCACGCTGGACCAGGCGCTGAGCCTGTACACCCAGGACTCGCGCGACGCCTTCGAGGCGGCATTGCTGCGTATCGCCGACGGCGGTCTGCCCGAACAGCTTGACCTGTGTTTCTACCGGCAGTCCGGCCTGCGCATCTGGGTGCAGGTGTTGATCGAGCTGGATCACCGCGACGGCCTGCCGACGCGGTTCGTCGTGCTGTTCCGTGACATCACCCGCGAGCGTGAGGCCAACGAGCGCATCGAGCTGCTGGCCCACTACGATCTGCTGACTGGCCTGCCAAACCGCATGCTGCTGCGCGAGCAGACCGCCGATGCGATCGAGGTGGCACGTGATCGTGGCAGTCCGTTGGCGATGCTGTTCATCGACCTGGATGGCTTCAAGACCATCAACGATACCTTCGGCCACGCCACCGGCGATGCGCTGCTCAAGGCCGCTGCCTCGCGCCTGCACCAGAGCCTGCGCAACAACGACCTGTTCGGCCGCTTCAGTGGCGATGAGTTCATTGTCGTGCTGCGTGACCTGGCCGCGCCGGAAGATGCTGGCCACGTGGCGCGCAAGTTGATTGCCTCGCTGGCCGAACCGCTGCAGCGTGGCGAAAGCACCCTGAAGGTCGGCGCCAGCGTCGGCATCGCGATGCTGGACGACAGCCGACAGGATTTCGAGTCGCTGCTGCGCGCTGCCGACGCGGCGATGTATGCCGCCAAGGAAGCGGGGCGCAACACTTACCAGTACTACAGCCAGGACGCGCTGGCCAAGATCCAGCGCAAGCTGGAGATCGAACACGCCCTGCTGGGCGCGATCGAGCGCGAAGAGTTCACCCTGGCCTACCAGCCGCTGCTGCACGCCGAGAACGACCAGCCACCGGCCATCGAGGCGCTGCTGCGCTGGCATCGGCCCGGGATCGGCTACTGCAGCCCGGCCGAGTTCATCCCGATCGCCGAGAAGTGCGGCGAGATCGTGCGCATCGGCGACTGGGTACTGACCGAGGCCTGCCGCCAGGCGGCGGCGTGGGACGCAGCCGGGCTGGAGTTCGACCGCGTCGCCGTGAACGTCTCGGCCGTGCAGTTGCGTGACCGCGGCTTTGCCGAGCGCGTGATCGACATCTGCCACGCGCACGGCTGGCCGCCGCAGCGGCTGGAGCTGGAATTGACCGAGTCCGCGCTGATCCGTGACACCGACGTGCTGCGCCATTGCTTCGATGTGCTGGAGCGCCATGGCGTCCCGCTCGCGGTGGACGACTTCGGCACCGGCTTCTCGAACCTGCATTACCTCAACCGGTTCCCGGTCGGGCGCCTGAAGATCGACCGCAGTTTCGTCCAAGGCATGCTGCACGACGCGGGCACCGCGGAAGTCACCCAGGCGATCGTGCACCTGGGGCATGCCCTGGGCATGAAGGTGGTGGCCGAGGGCGTGGAAACCGCGCAGGAAGAGGCCATGCTGCGTCGCCAGGGCTGCGACGAGATCCAGGGCTACCTGTACTCGCGTCCGCTGGCCCCGCGCGACCTGGCGTTATGGTTGAAGCTGGGCACACAGACGCCCTCGCGTGAGAGTTACGCGGAAGTGACGCAGAGCGTCTAAGCGGATTCCGGCGCAACGTTCAGCGGGCATGGAAGCGGCGTCGAGCCGTCCTTTCGTCTCAGCGTACCCCCTCATCGGATCCGCGCCCGAATCTCCTTCGTGAGGTTTGCCGCCCTTGGAGAAGTGGCGGCGTTCCGCAGTGCGGATCCAGACCCTTCGCGGGAATGCCAGTCGGTAGTCACGCGAGGGCAGGCAGACCGTCGCGGCGGACCCAGAACAAAGCTCCGGGTTGCGACCATCCAGCCTGCGCGAAGACGGGCGGGTAGCCGATCCATTGGTCCACAGGGCCGATCCTGCCCTGCATCTCCAGGTCATCCAAGAGCAGAATGATGGTGCGCGGCGTCAACGGATGCGCGCACACGCGCTCCATGAGGTGCATACGCGGGTTACGTCCTGGATTCCGTCGATCCTGCGGAGAGTTTCATCCGGCGATTCGAGCGGGGCCACCGCCATGACGTTGTCCAGGTGCCGGGCTCAGCGCGCAGCAGCACCGAGGTCGTCACCGCTAAGGCCCAGGTCCCACGCCAGGCCGGCGAGGGCGGGATCGATGGGCGTGGTGCCCGGATCGATGGGTTGGCTGGCCAGTTTCGCCAGCTCCTGCTGTGCCAGCCGTTCCAGATGCGCGATCAGGGCGCGGCCGAGCAGGGGAGCGTGTTCGTTGACGGCGGCCTGTAGGTCGCCGTCGGCGATCTGTACCACCGGCTCCAGGTCGGTGGGTGCTGGGGATGCAACGGACAGCATGGACGCATTCAACATCGGTCGATCATCTGCAGCCAAGGCGGGTAGTGCAAGCACAACGGCCCCGGGATGAACCGGGGCCGCAGTGTGTGCCGGGAGAGGCACGATAGCTCGGGATCAGAACAGTTCGACCGCGCCGGCGGCCATGCTCTGCTGGGCGACAGCCTTGTGCGGCGGACGCTCCCATTCGCTGCGCATGTCGCGCAGGCGGTTGCCGGTGCGCTGCAGGGCAGTGACGATCTCTTCGTCGACCACGCCGCCATTGCGCTGCAGCAGTTCCTGCAGGGCCACCGCTTCGCGGTTGATGGCGGTCAGGCGGTCCAGGTGGGTATGCACGCCGCCCAGGGCCTGGGTGGCAATGTCCTCGAACTGCAGGGCGCGGACCGCTTCAGCCACGCTGCTGTCGATCGCCCGGCCGCACTCGGAAATCTCGCGCATGCCGTCGCCCAGCGAGGCATTGATCTGGGCCACGTTGTCCAGCATCGCCGCCGCTTCCTGGCGCGCTTCGCGGGACCGGTCCATATCGCGGGAGGCCATGTGCGAGACCGTCTCGCGGACCTTGGCGATGGCGTCCTTGGAGCTGTGGGCCAGCTTGCGGATCTGCTCGTTGAAGGTGGTCGAGCGCTCGGACAGGTTGCGGACTTCGTCGGCGACCACCGCGAACCCGCGACCGGCTTCACCGGCACGCGCAGCTTCGATGGCGGCGTTCAACGCCAGCAGGTTGGTCTGGTCGGCAATCGACTTGACGTCTTCCAGCAGCGCGAAGATGCCATCCAGGTGCTGCGCCATCTGGTCGATGTGCTGCACGGTGTTGCTGCTCTGGCCGCTGACCTGTTCCAGCGCTTCCACCAGCTGTTCCATGCGGTGGCTGGCGTGCTGGGCGAAGCGGGCCACATCGACCCCGGCGCCACCGTCTTCACCGGCGCGATCAACGATGCGGGCCAGGGCCTGGCTCTGCTGGCGGGACTTGCGGTTCATGGCATCGAAGCTGCCACCCAGGCCGCTGACGGCGTGGCGGATCAGGTCACGGGCGCGTTCGACTTCGCCGCGGGAACCTTCGATTTCGTTGCCGACGAACGAGCGCAGCTCGCTCAGCAACTGGTCCTGCTCACGCAGGATGCGGGCCTGCTCGGGCGACCGCTGGTTCTGGGCGCGAGCCGTCCACCAGGCGAAGCCCAGCCAGCTGAGCGTCATCGTGGTCAGGATCGCCCAGCGAAGGGCGGCTGGCCACTCGAAGCCGATGGCAACGGGGAGCAGAAGGGTCAGGACCAGGGGGGCGGCCAAGCGGATGAAGAGGCGTGAGTACATGGACGTTCTCGGGGAGGTGCACGGATGCTGTATCGGCCGTACCCCGGTTTGCTTTAGCCATCCGCGTAATTTTCATGCATCACGGCGGCGAGCTCGCGACCCTGCATACGCCCCGGTGCCGGCCCCCGCAAGGGCCCGGCGACCGGGTGTTACCGCGGTTTACCTCAGCGCAACTGGCGCGCGACCGCTTCCAGCATCGTCTTGCGCGAGAACAGGAAGTCCCAGTACTGGCCGCCGGTCTGGCGCCACAGCACGGCCGAGCGGACCGCGGCCAAGAGCAGGGCGCGGATCTCGGCGACCACCCCGGCCTGGCCGAGGTAATGCGGGTTGCCCTGGACCATCACGCGGGGTTTGAGATTGCTGATGGTGTCGGCGTACAGCCCCCCCAGCGCGGCCAGCACGTCCGGGTGGGCGCTGTCGCCCAGCTCGGTGGCCTGGGCCTGGGCGCGCTCGATCCCGGTGCTGACCTTGGCCACGATCTCGTGCTCGCGCACGAAGCGCCGCTCCAGCTGCAGGACCGACAGCGCCAGCCGCGGCAGGTGCTCGTCCTGGCCCTGGCTGCTCAGGTAGTTGTGCAGCAGGCGCAGCCCGGGGGCGACATTGCTGGCGCTGCCGTAGATCTCCTGCGGGGTGGCAGCGTCAATGCGGAACACGCTGTCCACCGCGGTACGCACCACGGCGGCTTCGGAGTGGCCGGTTTCGGCGATGCGGCGTACCTGCTGCAGGGACTGGGCGATGCCGGCCAGAGCAAGAACACGGTCGTCGACGGAAAAACTCATGCAGCAGATACCTCGAAAGGAGAAGGGGTGGCGCGCAGGCGCTGTTCCAGAGGGGCGTCGGTGGCTGCGATGACGGCGCCACCCAGGCAGACCTCATCGTCATACAACACCAGCGATTGACCCGGGGTGACGGCTCGCTGCGGCCGGGCGAAGCGCACCGCCAGGGTGCCATCGTCGTGCACGGTGACGGTGCACGGCTCGTCGGGCTGGCGGTAACGGGTCTGGGCGGTGCAGTCGAACTGGCGCGCAGGCGGCGCGCCGGCGATCCAGTGGGCGCGTTCGGAATGCAGCCGGGTCGACTGCAGCCACGGGCTCTCGCGGTCCTGGTCAACGTACAGCACGTTGCTGGCCACATCCTTGCCCACCACGTACCACGGCGCCGCCGGCCGGCCGCGCACGCCGCCGATGTTCAATCCCTCGCGCTGGCCCAATGTGAAATAGAACACGCCCGGATGTTCGGCGATCAGGGCACCATCAGGATCGCGTATCTCGCCACTTTTCGCCGGCAGGTAACGGCCGAGGAACTCGCGGAAGTCGCGTTCGCCAATGAAGCAGATGCCGGTGGAATCCTTCTTGGCATGGGTCGGCAGGCGCGCATCCCGGGCGATCCGGCGCAGATCGTTTTTCTGCAGGTCGCCGATCGGGAACAGGGTAGCCGCCAGCTGCTCCTGGCCCAGCTGGTGCAGGAAGTAGCTCTGATCCTTGCTTCGGTCGGCACCGCGCAGCAGGGCCCAGCGCCCGCCGACCTGTGCGATGCGGGCGTAATGCCCGGTCGCGATGCGCTCGGCGCCGAGCTCACGCGCGGCGTCGAGAAAATGCTTGAACTTTACTTCGCGGTTGCACAGCACGTCCGGATTGGGCGTGCGCCCGGCGGCGTACTCGGCCAGGAAGTGTTCGAACACGCCCTGCCAGTACTCGCTGGAGAAATCGCGGAAGTGGAACGGAATGCCCAGCAGGCCGCAGACCGCCACGGCGTCGCGGCGGTCGTCCTCGGCACGGCAGTCGCCGCTGCCGTCATCGGCCCAGTTCTGCATGAACAGGCCGGCGACCGGCTCGCCCTGCTGCACCAGCCGCCAGGCGGCCACCGAGGAGTCCACCCCCCCGGAGACGCCCACCATCACGCGCGGCGCGCTCATCGGGCCTCCCGGACGATTGACAGCGGGTGGCGCTGGCCGGCCAGATAGTCGGCGACCACCTCCCACACCAGCGGGCTGCGCAGGCGGGCGGGATCGGCCTTCAGTTCGGCCGGCGTCAGCCACAGGGCGCGCAGGATCCCGTCGTCCAGTGGACGGTTGGGATCGTGCGACAGCGGCTCGGCCGCATAGGCAAAGCGCAGGAACGGCGTGCCATCCGGGGCGGTCCACTGGTAAGTGCCGATGAAGGCGCTCAAGCGCACCGTCCAGCCGGTTTCTTCCAGGGTTTCACGGCATGCGGCCTCGGACAGGGTTTCGCCCGGCTCCAGATGCCCGGCCGGCTGGTTCAGCACCTGCCGGCCGTCGATGGCTTCCTCGACCAGCAACACGCACCCATCGCGGACCACAACCGTGGCCACGGTGACATGGGGCGCCCAGCGCGGTTCCTGCACGTCATTCACCTCAGTATTCGTCCTGCTCGGTCAGCTCCAGCTCCATCGCATCGGCGGTGCGGATGGCCGCATCGATGGCGTCGCTGAGTGCCTCGGGGGTGGCGTTGGCGTCAACCTTGACCACGAACATCGCCAGCTGATCCTGCTTCACCCAGGCGCCCATCTTGGCATCCTGGGAGTCTTCAAGCAGGCGGTTGGCCACGGCGGCCGGGAACTGCTTGCCCGGCGAGTTGTAGGCCGGCGACCAGATCTCGCGGATCTTGTGCTTGCCGAATTCCTCGACGGTGGAGCGCACGAACGCCAGCTGGCTGCGACCGTCATCCATGTCGAAGACCATCTTGTAGTCACCGTCCTCGTCCACCTCGTAGGTGTACTCCAGCTTGTCCAGAGCGCGCCCGACAGCCTTGTCCGCTTCGGCCGCATGGGCGCCGGTGGCAGTGATGGCCAGCAGCAGTGCGGCAGCAATCCTTTTCATGAAATCCCTGTGAAAGTCTGGTTGGAGAGTGCAGATTGTGAAGGGCGGCAGGGGGCAACGTCCAATCCTGCGGGGCAGGGCCCTATAATGTGGGGATGCCCCGCGAGACTTCCCACGAAACTCATCACGACCATGGCGTGCTGCTTGAGCCTGCACGCCCCGAGGTCGCGCCACCGCCGATGTACCAGGTGATGCTGTTGAACGACGACTACACCCCGATGGATTTCGTGGTGACCGTTCTGCAGCACTTCTTCTCGATGGATCTGGACAAAGCCACCCAGGTGATGCTCCACGTGCATACCCGCGGCCGCGGCGTGTGCGGGGTGTTCACCCGCGAAGTCGCCGAATCCAAGGTCGCCCAGGTCAACGAATTCTCGCGCATGAACCAGCATCCGCTGCTGTGCACGATGGAAAAGACCAGCGGCTGACCGTTGGCGCGGGTCCGCACTGTGTGTGCCCGCGATCCGCACTGTTCCATGGATAACGACATCCGGCCCGCAGCGGCCGGCGTGTCCGCGCGCCGTGCCTGCTGTCCCGCCGCAGCACCCCTCGGAACACCGTGACATTGCCATCACGGCCGAACTGCCATTTCGTGGCCGGAAGATCGTGCATGATGGAGCCTGGTCGAAAGGACGGCGCGATCAGGCAAGTGCTAACGCCGTCTGAACGCACTGATCCGCTAGGGTGATGGAAATCGTGAAGGTTGGCCGCATATTGTTCCTAACTGCCGCCGGAGTTAATCATGTTCAGTAAAGACCTCGAACACACCATCGGACAGTGCTACAAGCGCGCCCGTGAGGCCCGGCATGAATTCATGACGGTGGAACACCTGCTGCTGGCACTGCTCGACAACCCGTCCGCCCAGGCCGTCCTCAAAGCTTGTGGCGCCGATGCCGACCGCCTGCGCCAGGAACTGGAACAGGCCATCGAGGCGTCCGTCTCGCGCCTGGCCGAAGATGATGGGCGCGATACCCAGCCAACGCTGGGCTTCCAGCGCGTGCTGCAGCGCGCGGTGTACCACGTGCAGTCCTCGGGCAAGAAGGAGGTCACCGGCGCCAACGTGCTGGTGGCGATCTTCGGCGAGAAGGACTCGCACGCCGTGTACTACCTCAACCAGCAGGACGTCACGCGCCTGGATATCGTCAACTACCTCTCCCACGGGATCGCCAAGCTGGGCGAGGAGGGCGAAGTGCCGCCTGCCGCCGATGGCGAGGGCCGCGCCGAAGGTGCCGAGGGCGAAGGCAAGGGCGATGCCCTGGCCGAGTTCGCCAGCAACCTCAACGAGCAGGCCCGCAACGGCAAGATCGACCCGCTGGTCGGCCGTGCCGATGAGATCGAGCGCACCATCCAGGTCCTGTGCCGCCGCCGCAAGAACAACCCGCTGTACGTGGGCGAGGCTGGCGTGGGCAAGACGGCGATCGCCGAAGGCCTGGCCAAGCGCATCGTGGAAGGTTCGGTGCCGGACGTGCTCGCCGATGCGGTGATCTACTCGCTGGACCTGGGCGCGCTGGTGGCCGGGACCAAGTACCGCGGCGATTTCGAAAAGCGCCTGAAAGGCGTACTGACTGCGATGAAGAAGCTGCCGAACGCGGTGCTGTTCATCGATGAGATCCACACCATCATCGGTGCCGGCTCGGCCTCGGGCGGCACCATGGATGCCTCCAACCTGATCAAGCCGGCCCTGGCCTCGGGCGAGCTGCGCTGCATCGGCTCGACCACCTTCCAGGAATACCGCGGCATCTTCGAGAAGGACCGGGCGCTGGCCCGCCGCTTCCAGAAGATCGACATCGTCGAGCCGACCGTGGGCGAAACCTACGAAATCCTGCAGGGCCTCAAGCCCAAGTACGAGGCCCACCACGGCGTGACGTACGCCGATGACGCGCTGCAGGCCGCGGTGGATCTGTCGGTCAAGCACATCAACGACCGTCTGCTGCCGGACAAGGCGATCGATGTGATCGACGAAGCGGGTGCCCGCCAGCGGCTGCTGCCGGACGGTGAGCGCAAGGAACTGATCGACATCGAAGAGATCGAGACCATCGTCGCCAAGATGGCCCGCATCCCGGCCAAGCAGGTCAGCGCGACCGACAAGGACGTGCTCCAGCATCTGGAGCGCAACCTGAAGATGGTGATCTTCGGCCAGGATCCGGCGATCGAGACGCTCTCCTCGGCGATCAAGCTGGCCCGCTCGGGCCTGGCCAATCCCGAAAAGCCGATCGGCAACTTCCTGTTCTCCGGCCCGACCGGCGTGGGCAAGACCGAGGTGACCAAGCAGCTCGCGCTGCAGCTGGGCATCGAGCTGGTCCGCTTCGACATGAGCGAGTACATGGAGTCGCATTCGATCAGCCGCCTGATCGGTGCCCCCCCGGGCTATGTCGGGTTCGACCAGGGTGGTCTGCTGACCGAGAAGATCGTCAAGACCCCGCACTGCGTGCTGCTGCTGGACGAGGTGGAAAAAGCCCACCCGGACATCTTCAACATCCTGCTGCAGGTCATGGACCGCGGTGTGCTGACCGACACCAATGGCCGTGAGGCGAACTTCAAGAACGTGGTGCTGGTGATGACCACCAATGCCGGCGCGGCCCAGGCCTCGCGGCGGTCGATCGGCTTCACCCGCCAGGACCATGCCACCGACGCGATGGAAGTCATCCGCAAGAGCTTCACGCCGGAGTTCCGCAACCGTCTGGATGCGATCGTGCAGTTCCAGGCACTGGGCTTCGAGCACATCCTGCGCGTGGTGGACAAGTTCCTGATCGAGCTGGAAATGCTGCTGCAGGAAAAGCATGTCAGCCTGTCGGCCACCCCGACCGCGCGCGACTGGCTGGCCCACCATGGCTTCGACCCGCTGATGGGTGCGCGCCCGATGGCCCGCGTGATCCAGGACAAGATCAAGCGTCCACTGGCCGACGAGCTGCTGTTCGGCAAGCTGGTCAACGGCGGCAAGGTCAGCATCGACGTCCGCGACGATCAGCTGTTCGTCGAGACCGAAGCCGAGCCGGAGCGGCTGTTGCCGGCCACGGTGTAACCCCGGTCTCGTCTCGTTGCCTGCAATCGAAAAGCCCCCGCAAGGGGGCTTTTTTGTGCGTGGGCCCAACGCGCCTGCTCAGCGGCGCATGCGCGCCTTGCGGGCGAACTCTTCGGCGCTCAGGGGTTCCACCGCAGCGACGGCGCAGCTCTGGGAACTGGTCTTGAGCTTGGTCACCCCGGCGCCGCACAACTGACCGTCCTGGCCGGGCGTGGCGAACGTCAGTTTCGGAGACATCGCCGCACTGGTGCACGAACGCTCAAAGCGCACGAGGTAATGCTGGTCACCATTGCGCAGCAGCACATCGCGATCGGCGCGGTTGCGCACCACCTGCTGATCGGCAGACAGCGTGATGCAGTCCGTGGGTGCGGCGGGCTCGGCGTCCTGGGCCGAGGCAGCGGTGGCAACGCAGGAGGCGAGCAGGAGCAGGGAAGGCAGGCACTTCATGGCGGGGGCATCGGGCAGGATCCGGATTGGATCGAGCGCCAGAGTGGACGATTGCCCGCAAGGGCGAATCTGCATCAAGGCATCCTGACCGACGTCAGGGTGCACTGGGTCAGGGTGCCGCATGGCAGGGTGGGGTTGCTGGCTGAATGGCGCCCACGCGAAAAGGCCAGCACCTGGCTGGCCTTCTGGCGGGAACAACCCCCGGACCGCTTATTTCATGCGGTAGGTGATGCGACCCTTGGTCAGGTCGTACGGGGTCATTTCGACCTTGACGCGGTCGCCCGTCAGGATGCGGATGTAGTTCTTGCGCATGCGGCCGGAGATATGGGCGATGATTTCATGCCCATTTTCCAGTCGTACGCGGAAAGTGGTGTTCGGCAGCGTCTCGCTGACGGTGCCTTCGAACTCGATGGAGTCGTCTTTCGACATGTAGTCCTGTGCAGTTCTGTAACCGGCCGAGCTGGCCTGAAGAGCGGGCATTTTACGCGCGTCGGGCGTTTGATGCAAAGTTTTGGTTAAGGCGGTCCCGGATCAGCGAGTTCGGTGGCGGCCAGGACGCCGAACAAATCCACCCAATCGCCTGCGGTGGCAGGCTGTTGGACCTGTTCACGCACCAAGGCGAGAAAGCGCTGCCGCGGCCAGTGTTCTGCACCCATGCGCAGCAGGTGGTCGTTTTCCACCTGTGCATCGATCAATGGCCAGCCCCAGCCGGCCAGCCGGTGGGCCAATCCGGCCAGGGCGACCTTGGAGCCGCCCGACGCCGCGCTGAACATGCTTTCCCCGAAAAACATCCGACCGATCGCCACCCCGTAGATGCCACCGACCAGGTGATCGCCCTCGAACACCTCCACCGAGTGCACGAAGCCGAGCTGGTGCAGCTGGACATATGCATCGCGCATGTCAGGCGTGATCCAGGTGCCGTCCTGGCCGGGGCGCGGGCTGGCCGCGCAGGCATCGATCACCTGCTCGAAACGGGTGTCGGCCCGCAGCGTCCACGTGCTGCGCCGGAGCGAGCGTCGAAAGCGGCTGGCCAGGTGCACGCCGTTGGTGCGGAACACCATGCGTGGGTCCGGCGACCACCATAGCAGCGGCTGGCCTTCGGAGAACCACGGAAAGATGCCGCCTGCATAGGCATTGAGCAGCCGCACCGGGGAGAGGTCGCCGCCAAGTGCCAGCAGGCCGTCCGGATCGCGCAGGGCGGTCTCGGCGGGCGGGAACGGCGCATCGGGTGCCTCGTCCAGGCGCCAGGGCAGTCGGCGGGTCACGCCGGGTCGACCTTGTCGGCCTTGAACGGGCTGTGCGCCGCCAGCACCCGCGCATAGTGGGCGACCTCGGCGCGTTCCTGCGCGCACCACGCCACCAGGGCATCGGCAAAGGCCGGTTCTGCGATCCAGTGGCGGCTGCGTACCGTGTGCGGCAGGAACCCGCGGGCCAACTTGTGCTCACCCTGCGCGCCGGGCTCGAAGTGGGCCAGTCCCTCGCGCAGGCAGTAGGCGATGCCCTGGTAGTAGCAGGTCTCGAAGTGCAGGCCGGGCAGGGTGGCACCGCCCCAGTAGCGCCCATAGAGCGTGTCCGCGCCACGCAGGCACAGCGCGCCGGCAACCGGCTCGCCATCGAGCACGGCCAGGAAGATCACCAGCGCGCGCGGCATCGTGCGGGCGAGATGCTGCAGGAACGGGAGTGTGAGCGCGGGCGCGTTGCCGTACTCGGCGAAGGTCTGCAGGTAGAAGCCATGCATGGCGCGCAGGTCGGCCTCGGTCGCCTCATCGCCATGCACGATGCGATACGTGACACCACTGCGCGCGAGCTTGGCGCGTTCCTGGCGGATGTTCTTGCGGTGCTTGTGGTCCATCGCGCCGAGGAAGTCGTCGAAGGTCTGCCAGCTGGCGGGGTTGTGCCACTGGAACTGGATGTCCTCGCGCAGCAGCCAGTCCGGGCTGAAGGCGGCGTCTTCGTCGGCGGGGTGGAAGTTGATGTGGGCCGAGGACCAGCCCATGCGAGCCACTTCGCCTGCCAGCACTGCCAGCAGCGCGGCCCGGTCCTCGACGGTGCCTGCCAGCACGCGTGGCCCGGTCACGGGCGAATACGGCACCGCGCCCAGCCATTTGGGGAAGTAGTCCAGCCCATGCTGGGCGTAGGCATGCGCCCAGGCGTGATCGAACACGAACTCGCCGTGCGAATTGTCCTTGAGATAGCCAGGGATTGCTGCGAGCAGGGTGTCCCCGTCCCACAGGGTGAAGTGGCGTGGCCGCCAGCCCCACTCCGGGCGCAGGCAACCGTGTTCTTCCAGGCCGGCCAGGAAGGCGTGCGACAGGAAGGGGGTGCGACCGTCGTGCAGGGCGTCCCAGGCAGCGGCGGGGACATCGGACAGGCGATGCAGGAAGCGTGGATCGGGCATGGGCAGAGGATAGAGCAGGTGGGGCGGGCGCAGTGCGCGCGAAACGTACCGGCCAGTAAAAAGGCCGGTGAACGATTCACCGGCCTTCGTGTGCTGCGCGATGCGGGCGGCAGGTCAGCTCGCCTGACCCTTCGCATCCAGATAGCGCTCGGCATCCAGCGCGGCCATGCAGCCGAAGCCGGCCGAGGTGATTGCCTGGCGGTAGTGTTGGTCGGCCACGTCGCCGGCGGCGAACACGCCTTCCACCGAGGTCTGGGTGGCGTTGCCGCCCAGGCCCGAGCGGATGTCCAGGTAGCCGTTGTTCATCGTAAGCTGGCCATCGAACAGGCTGGTGTTGGGGTGGTGGCCGATCGCCACGAAGAAGCCGTGGGCCTCGATGTCACGGGTGCTGCCATCCAGCGTGGACTTCACGCGCACGCCGGTCACGCCGGCCTCGTTGCCCAGCACTTCGTCCACCTGATGGTGCCACACGGTCTCGATCTTGCCGGCGGCGACCTTGGCGAACAGCTTGTCCTGCATGATCTTTTCCGCCTTCAGCGTGTCGCGGCGGTGGACCAGGTAGACCTTGCGGGCGATGTTGGACAGGTACAGGGCCTCTTCCACAGCGGTGTTGCCGCCGCCGACCACGACCACGTCCTGGTCACGGTAGAAGAAGCCATCGCAGGTGGCGCAGGCCGACACGCCGCGGCCCTTGAAGGCCTCTTCGCTGGGAATGCCCAGGTACTTGGCAGTGGCGCCGGTGGCGATGATCAGGGCATCGCAGGTGTACTCGGCGCTGTCGCCAATCAGCTTGAACGGGCGCTGGGAGACATCGGCGGTGTGGATGTGGTCGAAGATGACCTCGGTCTCAAAGCGCTCGGCATGCGCCTGCATGCGGCTCATCAGGTCCGGGCCCATCAGGCCGTGTGCATCCCCGGGCCAGTTGTCCACCTCGGTGGTGGTCATCAGCTGGCCGCCCTGCTGCAGGCCGGTGATCACGACGGGCTTGAGGTTGGCGCGCGCGGCGTAGACGGCGGCGGTCCAGCCGGCCGGGCCGGAACCAAGGATCAACAGGCGGGAGTGCTTGGAGTTGCTCATGTAAGCTCGCAATAGAAGGTAGGGCGGGACGCGGGCAGGGTGATTGCGCGGCGTCCGAGCGAAGTCATAGAGTGGCGGCAGGGGCGGGGCGATTCAAGGCGCGCAGTGGAACGCGGCGGCCCGAGAAGCGCGACGCCCATTCCGGTGCCGGAGTTTTGACGCTGACCGTGCCGGCCAGCGCCCGGCACCTACCGGGGTGGGGTCCAGTCGTTTATTATCAAGCACTAACAGTGCATTCCCAAGGTGTGGTCTAAGGTGGCGAAACAGGTCCCGGAACGAGCCAAGGCGTCCGACAGCAAGGCAGCGCCGCGCAAACCGGCCGGCGAGGACAATCCGCGCCGGCAGCGCCTGTGGCGCGACCTGGGGTTGATCGCGGTCGCCCCGGCATTGCTGTATCTGGTCGCCAGTCTGTTCACCTACTCGGCCACCGACCCGGGCTGGTCGCATACCGGCAGCGTGGTCGCGCCGGTCCACAACATGGGCGGTCGCGCCGGTGCGTGGATCGCCGATGTGCTGCTGCAGCTGTTCGGCTACATGGCCTTCGTGTTGCCGATCGTGCTGGGCGCACTGGCCTGGATCGCGATGTTTGGCCTGAAACGGGAGGCCAAGGGCGAGCATGACCTGGATCCGGCGCTGCGCCTGGTCGGCCTGGTCGGCTTCCTGATCGCCGGCACCGGCTTCCTGCATCTGCGCCTGTTCGTGGCCGATGTGGCCCACGCCGGTGGCATCCTCGGCAAGCTGGTGGGCAGCTCGCTCAGCGTGGGTTTTGGCGCATTGGGCGCCAACCTGTTCGTGCTGGTGCTGCTGCTGGCCTCGATCACGCTGGCCACGGGCATCTCCTGGTTCGTGGTGATGGAGAAGATCGGCAACTGGGTGCTGGCGCTGCCGCCGCTGTTCAACAAGAAGAAAGAGCAGGCCACCGAGTGGCAGCAGACCCGCGCCATGCGCGAGGAACGCCAGGAAGTGCGCAAGGTCGACGCCGAGGTGCGCGCCAAGCGCGAGCCGGTCAAGATCGAGCCGCGGCCGGAGCCGGTGCTGGAGAAGAGTGATCGCGCCAAGCGCGAGACCCAGATTCCGATGTTCCGTGGGGTCAACGGCGATGGCTCGGACGTGCCGCCACTGGCACTGCTGGACGATCCCAAGCCGCAGCCCAAGGGCTACGACGAGGGCACGCTGGAGACGCTCTCGCGCCAGATCGAGTTCAAGCTCAAGGACTTCCGCATCGATGCCCAAGTGGTCGGTGCGTATCCCGGCCCGGTGATCACCCGCTTCGAGATCGAGCCGGCCCCGGGCATCAAGGTCAGCCAGATCAGTTCGCTGGACAAGGACATCGCGCGCGGCCTGTCGGTGAAGTCGGTGCGCGTGGTCGATGTGATCCCGGGCAAGTCGGTGGTGGGCCTGGAGATCCCCAACGTCACCCGCGAGATGATCTATCTCTCCGAGCTGTTGCGCTCCAAGGAATACGACAAGTCCGCCAGCGTGCTGACCCTGGCGCTGGGCAAGGACATCGCCGGCCGCCCGACCGTGGCCGACCTGGCGCGCATGCCCCACCTGCTGGTGGCGGGCACGACCGGCTCGGGCAAGTCCGTGGCGGTCAATGCGATGGTGCTGAGCCTGCTGTACAAGGCCTCGCCGAAAGACCTGCGCATGCTGATGATCGACCCGAAGATGCTCGAGCTGAGCGTCTACCAGGGCATCCCGCATCTGCTGGCGCCGGTGGTCACCGACATGAAGGAGGCCGCCAACGGCCTGCGCTGGTGCGTGGCCGAGATGGAGCGCCGCTACAAGTTGATGAGCGCGGTGGGTGTGCGCAACCTGGCCGGCTTCAACAAGAAGGTCAAGGATGCCCAGGACGCCGGGCAACCGATGATGGACCCGCTGTTCAAGCCCAACCCGGAACTCGGCGAGGCCCCGCGCCCGCTGGAGACGCTGCCGTTCATCGTCATCTTCATCGACGAGTTCGCCGACATGATGATGATCGTCGGCAAGAAGGTGGAAGAACTGATCGCCCGCCTGGCGCAGAAGGCGCGTGCGGCCGGCATCCATCTGATTCTGGCCACCCAGCGCCCCTCGGTGGACGTGATCACCGGCCTGATCAAAGCCAACATCCCGACCCGTATCGGCTTCCAGGTCAGCTCGAAGATCGATTCGCGCACCATCCTCGATCAGTCCGGCGCGGAAACGCTGCTGGGCCACGGCGACATGCTGTATCTGCCGCCGGGTACGGCGTTGCCGGACCGCGTGCACGGCGCGTTCGTCTCCGATGAGGAAGTGCACCGCGTAGTGGAGCACCTCAAGGCCAGCGCCCCGACTGACTACATCACCGGCGTGCTGGACGAAGTGCAGATGATGGGCGATGGCGTCGTGGTCGGCCCCGGTGGCCTGCCCGAGGCGGGCGGCGGTGGCGGCGATGAGTCCGATCCGCTGTACGACGAGGCCCTGCGCATCGTCACCGAAACCCGTCGTGCCTCCATCTCCGGCGTGCAGCGTCGCCTGAAGATCGGCTACAACCGCGCCGCGCGCCTGATCGAAGCGATGGAGGCGGCTGGCGTGGTCAGCCCGCCCGAGCACAACGGCGACCGCAGCGTGCTGGCGCCGCCTCCGCCCAAGTAACGCCGGGCCCGGCCTGGCTGCGTAGAACCCGGGCGCGGCCCGGGTGTTGCCGAGCACAAGGAACCTGCAATGAAGCCGATGATCTGGACGATGCTGGGCGCCATGACGCTCGCGCCGGTAGTGGCGTGGGCCGATGCCCAGCCCGTGCCGGCATCCGTGACACCCGTGGCACCGCCCACCCCGGGCGGGCAGAGCGGCCCGGCCGCGGGCGCTGAAGCGCAGGCCAACAACAACTTCAGCTTCGTGCGCTATCGCGCCGACTACGTGGTGCGCCCGGATGCAGGCAACACGCAGACCGAAGAGTACGAGATCCTGCTCAAGACCAAATCGGCGGTCGAGCAGTTCAGCCAGGTGCGACTGAGCTACAGCGAGAAGATGGAAGCGCTGGAGGTACTGCAGGCCTACACCCTCACCGCCGATGGCCAGCGCCGCGACGTGCCGGCCGACCGCATCTACACGCAGGAAAGCTATTCCAGCGCGGCAGCGGCGATGTACGCCGACCGCAAGGTGCGCGTGGTGGTCTTCCCGAATCTGGCGCCCGGTACACGCGTGGTCTACCAGACCCGCCGCACCCAGAACACGCCGTACTTCCCGGGCTACTTCGGCCTGTGGGAAACCTTCAGCGTGTTCACCCAGTACAACGATGCCCGCGTGACCCTGAGTGCGCCTGCCGATCTGCCCATGCAGGTGGAGCAGCGGGGCGTGCAGGGCAGCCAGGCGCCGCGTGTGCGCAATGGCATGGCGCGCTGGGAGTGGACGTACCGACGCACGGATCCACTGAAGGCGCAGAACTGGTCCGCCGCCGCGTGGGAGTACAGTCCCAGCATCATGGCCAGTACGTATCGTGACTGGTCGCAGGTGGCGCAGGCCTACCAGCTCAAGGGCGGCGAGGCCGCCGCTGTCACGCCGCAGATCCAGGCGCTGGCCGATGAGCTCACCCGAGGCATCACCGACCGCCGCGAGCAGGCCGGCGTGCTGTATCGCTGGGTGGCGCAGAACATCCGCTACGTCGCGGTGTACCTGGGCAACGGCGGGCTGGAGCCGAACCCGGCGCAGAGCATCCTCGACAACCATTACGGCGACTGCAAGGACCATGTCGTGATCCTGGAGGCGTTGTTGGCTGCGCGTGGCATCCAGAGCACGCCGGTGCTGATCGGTGCCGGCGGTGGACCGACCTTGCCGGCGATTCCGCTGCTGGGACGTTTCGATCACGCCATCACCTACATCCCCGAGTTCGACCTGTACCTGGACTCGACCGCGCCCTATGCGCGTATTGGCCAGTTGCCCGAGGGGGATCTTGGCGCGCCGGTGCTGCATACCCGCCAGGCTGTCGTGGCGCGCACCCCGGCCAACGATGCCTCGCGCAACGGCAACGGGATCGAGGCAACATTCCGGTTCGATGCGGCGGGCAATCTGTCTGGCCGGACCGTGCTCCAACCGAGCGGCGTGACCGAAATTGGCATGCGCGGCGCCTTCGCACGGCTCAACGCCCAGAACCGGGCGCGTGCCGAAGAATCGATGATGGCCGCGTCCGGCTTCGACGGCAGTGGCGCACTGACGCTGCTGGGTGACCCGCAGGACCTGACCCGGCCGTTCAACTTCCGCTATGACTTCCTGGCCAGCGACTACGTCGATTTTGGCGTGGTCGGCGGGATGGTGCTGCCGGACGCACCGGGCAGCCAATCGTTCCGTGACCTGTATGCCAGCACGTCGGCGCCGGAAAACGCCACGCCGTTCTACTGCAACGACAGTCTGCGCGATGAGCGCTACCAGCTGACGTTCCCAGCGAACGTGCCGATCGTAGCGATCCCGCGCAGCCAGCACTTCGCCAATGCGGCGGGTGAGTATCAGGTGGACTGGACGCGCGAGGGGCAGGTGATCACCGCGCATCATCGGCTGCACCAGCGGGCCGTACGCGGGGCGGATGCACTGTGCCAGCCGCAGGATTACGCCGCGTTCCGCGAGCTCTACCAGCAGGTCCGCCGCGGCTTCCGCGGGCAGGTGGTGTATGGAGACCTGAGGACGGTGCAGGCCGGGCCGTAAACCGCGATTGGAAAGCGGCTTCCAGCGCATAATGTGCCCCTGATCGCCCATTCAGGATTGAATGGGCACACTGCCTCCCATCCTTCCCATTTGCCTGGATACCTGCATGCACACCACCTTCCGCCGCTCCCTGCTTGCCGCCACTCTGGTTGTTGCCAGTGTCGGGTCGGCGTCGGCCTGGGCAGGCGCCCGTGATGAACTCAACCGCTTCACCCAGGGCCTGAAGGGCCTGGACGGACAGTTCAGCCAGCAGGTGTTCGACAGCAAGGGCAAGGTCAAGGAAAACACCAGCGGTCGCGTTGCGTTGTCCGCGCCGCGCCTGTTCCGTTGGGAGTACATCAAGCCGCACGAACAGTTGATCGTGGCCGACGGCAAGAAGGTCTGGGTCTATGAGCCGGACCTGGAGCAGGCCAGCGTGCGCCCGCAGGGCCAGGAAGAGCAGAACAGCCCGCTGACCGCATTGATCAATCCGGCGCTGCTGGACAAGCAGTACGACGTCAGCGAAGAGGCCGCCGTGCGCGATGGCCTGCAGTGGCTGTCGCTGAGCCCGAAGCGCGAGACTGACACTGCCTTCCAGTACGCCGCGCTGGGCTTCAATGGCCAGGGCCTGGCCCGCATGGAAGTCGTGGATGCGGTCGGCCAGCGCACGGTGATCAACTTCACCGGCTGGAAGCGCAACCCGAGCTTTGCTGCCGGTACCTTCAGCTTCACCCCGGCCAAGGGTGTGGACGTCATCGGCGAATGACGGTGTAGTGCCGGCCGCTGGCCGGCATCCCCGCTGCAATCTGCCGCGATACACTAGACACGTGGCCAGAAACCGAACGACTTTCAATGGGCCCGATCTGCTGACGGTGGATCGGGACAACATGCGTCCGCTCGCCGAGCGGATGCGCCCGCAGACCCTGGATGAGATGGTGGGCCAGAAGCGCCTGCTCGCACCGGGCAGTGCGCTGCGCCGGGCCGTCGAGTCCGGCCATGTGCACTCGATGATCCTGTGGGGCCCGCCGGGCTGCGGCAAGACGACGCTCTCGCTGCTGCTGGCGCATTACGCCGATGCCGAGTTCCGCGCGATCTCCGCCGTGCTGTCCGGCCTGCCGGAGGTGCGCCAGGTGCTGGCCGAGGCCGCGCAGCGTTTCGCTGAAGGGCGCCGCACGGTGCTGTTCGTGGACGAAGTGCACCGTTTCAACAAAGCCCAGCAGGATGCGTTCCTGCCGCATATCGAACGCGGCACCATCGTGTTCGTGGGCGCGACCACCGAAAACCCCTCGTTCGAACTGAACTCGGCGCTGCTGTCGCGGTGCCGCGTGCACGTGCTGGAGTCGGTCTCTCCGGCGGACATCGTGGAGGCGCTGGAGCGTGCGCTGCAGGACACCGAGCGTGGCCTGGGCGCGGAGCAGCTGCAGGTGGCGCCGGAGGCGTTGCTGGAGATCGCGACCGCCGCCGATGGCGATGTGCGACGCGGCCTGACCCTGCTGGAGATCGCGGCCGAGCTGGCCAGTGGCGACGGCGGGCGGATCAGTCCGGAGATGCTGGTGCAGGTGCTGGCAGACCGCACGCGTCGCTTCGACAAGGGCGGCGAGCAGTTCTACGACCAGATCTCGGCGCTGCACAAATCCGTACGCAGCTCCAACCCCGATGCCGCGCTGTACTGGCTGACGCGCATGCTCGATGGTGGCTGTGATCCGTCGTATCTGGCACGTCGCCTGACCCGGATGGCGATCGAGGATATCGGGTTGGCCGATCCGCGCGCGCAGTCGATGGCGCTGGAAGCCTGGGACATCTACGAGCGGCTGGGCAGCCCGGAAGGTGAACTGGCGTTCGCGCAGCTGGTGCTGTACCTGGCCAGTACCGCCAAATCGAATGCCGGCTATGCCGCGTTCAACAAGGCCAAGCAGGAAGTGCGCGAGACCGGTACCCAGGAGGTGCCGCTGCACCTGCGCAACGCCCCGACCAAGCTGATGAAAGAGCTGGGCTACGGCAAGACCTACCAGTACGACCATGATGCCGACGGCGGGATCGCGCTGGATCAGACCGGTTTCCCCGATGCGATGGGCGAGCGGGTGTATTACGAGCCGGTGCCCCGCGGGTTGGAGATCAAGCTGAAAGAAAAGCTGGATCGCCTGCGTGCCGCCCGGGAGCAGGCGCGTGCGGAGAAGGGCGCGGAATGATGGACGGCATCGGCCTGTGGTGGCAGCAGCTCGGACTGGTGATGGCCGGCGGCGCACTGGGCGCGGCGCTGCGTTTCATGATCGGCGATGCGATGCTGCGCCAGTTCGGTACTGGCTTCCCGTGGGGCACGCTGACGGTGAACCTGGTCGGCGCGTTCGTGGCGGGTTACGTGATGATCTGGCTGCAGAGTCGTGGCACGGCCGCGGTGTACTGGCGCGCCTTTCTGATCGTGGGAATCGTGGGCGGGTTGACCACGTTTTCCTCGATGATGCTGGAGTCGCTGGTGTTTACCCGCGCGGATCGAAGCCTGATGGTGCCGCTGTATCTGGGTATCAGTCTGCTCGGTGGCATGCTGCTGGTGTGGGCTGGCGCGCGTGTGGCCGAGGCGTGGCGCTGAGGTTCACGCGCTGCCATCGCAGAAATCCGCGCAAAACGCTGGATTAAAGTGATGTCTCACGATATCGTGCGCGCCCCCGTTTGCATCCTCGTCCGTCATGCGCGATGAACAAGACCCCGGAACACTGGAACTGACGCTGCCGCGCAAGCGCGGCCGTCCGCCCACGTTCGGCTACGCGATGACCGATGCACAGCGTGCGGCCCGTTACCGTGCGCGCCGCGCCGGGCAGGCAGGGCATGCCGATGTGCGCAACTGCAGCGACATGGTGCTGCTGGACAAGATCCGCGCCTCGATCACCAGCAAGGACCCGGAACTGACCGGCTTCCTGGTGCACGTGCTCTGGCAGCGCTACCCGCTGCAGCTCAAGTAGGCGCGCCCGCCCGTTCCTGATCGAGCAGGCCCGTCAGGCGCACGGCCAGGGCTTTGACCAGCGGGTCGGCCGTGGTGCGGTGAAGCAGGGCGATCTCGAAGGTATCGATAGGCGGCAACCCTTGGTCCGGGCCCAGTACGGTGTGTTCGCGACTCAGGGCGCGCGCCGGCAGCAGACTGATGCCCATGCCGTCGGCGACCGCGCCCTGGATGCCGCTCAGGCTGGAGCTGGTGAAGCTGATCCGCCAGCGGCGACCGAGTGCTTCAATCGCATCGATGATGTCGTCGCGGTACAGCCCGCGCGGCGGGAAGGTGACCAGCGGGACCGGGTCGAGGTCGATGCAGCCGTTGCGGGCGCTGTCGATCCACACCATCGTCTCCGGCCAGCAGGCCACGGCGGCGCGGCTGTTGCGGCGCTGCTTGACCAGGATCAGGTCGAGTTCGCCGTGATCGTAGCCATTGGCCAAATCACGACTGAGGCCGCTGGTGACTTCCAGCTTCACCTGCGGATGCTCCCGATTGAAGGCGCCAAGCAGCTGGGTGGTCGCGGCGCTGACGAAGTCTTCCGGAACCCCCAGCCGAACGGTGACGGCCACCGTGGTGCCGGCCAGCGCTTCGAGGAGCTGGTCGTTGAGTGCCAGCAATTGGCGGGCATGGCCGAGCACGAGCTGGCCGGCATCGGTGGGATGCACATCACGGTTGCCCCGCACCAGCAGTGGATGGCCGGCCATGTCCTCCAGCCGGCGGATCTTTTGGCTGATGGTGGATTGGGTCGAATGCAGGCGCGCCGCAGCCGTGGTGAAGCTGGCGCAGTCGGCCACCATCACCATGGCGCGCAGGAGATCCAGGTCGAACAGGGTGCGATTCGGTTTTTCACTTGCGGTCATGCCGCCATTCTGAATCGCAATGACTTTCTGCGCCAATGCCGACGCGCTCGCGGTCAGGGCGTGTTGGTGCCCGCCGACGCGTCCGGCGGTTCGCGACGGGCCAGGCTGCGGGTGATCCGTTCACCTGCCTCGCGCATGGCCTCATGCAGTGCAGGCGGTCCCAGCACTTCGAACTCCAGCCCCAGCGCCAACAGCCAATACACCACCGTGCCCAAGGGGTTGGCGGCGCAGCGCAGCAGGCAGCGCCGATCATCGACTGCTTCCAGCTCCCCGGCCGATGCCGGTATCTGCTGGCGCATGACCGACAGCGGCGCATGCAGGATGATCCGGGCCTCGTCGTGGTGCTGGCCCAGTGAGAGCGAGCGGGCGACCCATTGGCGCAGGTCACCGTCGCCTGGGCCTGCGCGGGGTGCAAAGTGCGCGCCCACCAGCGGTGCGCTGGCGATCCGGTCGATGCGGAAGGTGCGCCAGTCGTTGCGTCCGGTGTCCCAAGCGACCAGATACCAGCGGCGGTCGGCATGCACCACGCCCTGAGGCTCGACCTGACGTGCGCTGGAAACGCCCTCCCGGTCGGTGTAGTCGAAGCGGAGTTGTACCTGGTCGCGGCAGGCACAGGCCAGGGTGGTCAGGCGCCCGGCATCCACCTGCGGGCCGATCGGGTGGGCGGGCAGAAGCGCCGAGCGCAGTGCGGCCAACCGGGGGCGCAGTCGCGGCGGCATGGCCTGTTCGATCTTCACCAGTGCCGTGATCGCGGTCTGCTCGATGCCGCTGATCGTGCCGGTCACCGCCGTGCGCAGCGCGACCGCCGCCGCCAGCGCCTCCTCGTCATCCAACAACAGTGGCGGCAATGCACGCCCCGGGCGGAACGCATAGCCGCCGGCGAGGCCGGTGCTGGCGTGGATGGGGTAGCCGAGCTGGCGCAGGCGATCAATGTCACGCCGGAGCGTGCGCGGATGGATGGCCATGCGCTCGGCCAGCTCGCCGCCGGCCCAGTGCGGGCGGGATTGCAGCAACGAAAGCAGGCTCAGCAGGCGGGCGGACGCGGTCAGCATGCGCGGCAGCGTAGCAGCCATTGCGGGCCGATTCTGTCCGCAATGCTGCCTAGTCTTGAGCGCACGGTGCAGCACCAGTACCGCCGCACCTTTCCACCCCTCTCAAGGAGTTCTTCAATGTCCCTCGTTTTCTATTGGCACCCGATGTCCAGCGCCTCCCCGGTCGCCTGCGCCCTGGCCGAACTGGCCGTCCCGCACGACCGGGTCAGGATCGACATCCGCAGCGGCGAACAGCGCACGCCGGCGTACCTGGCGATCAACCCGAACGGCAAGGTCCCGTGCCTGGTGGTGGACGGCACGCCCTTGTTTGAAGGCCTGGCCATCCACCTGTGGTTGGGCGAGCAGTACGGGGTGGGCCAGGGCCTGTGGCCGGCGGCGGGGACCCCGGCTCGACTGGAGGCGATGTCTTGGAGCACGTGGGCGTACGTTACCTACGCAGCGGTGCTGGGGCGGGTATGGTTGGCGACCGTGGACGATGCGCTGCGCAGCGTCGAGCATGCTGCCGCCGGCATCCGTGCCGCCAACGAACTGCTGGATCTGTTGGAGGCGCGCCTGTCGCAGCAGCCGTGGATGCTTGGCGAGGCATACTCGTTGGTGGATCTGGTGGTTGGCCAGGTGGTGGGCTACGGCACCCATCTGGGGGCGGTGGTGGATGCGCACCCGGCGGTTGCAGCCTGGCTGCAGCGGGTGCAGGCCCGCCCGGCCATGCAGGGCGAGAATTGAGGCTGCTGCGTATTGCAGCAGGCTCCATTGCAATCATGCATGCGCATCATGCTGAAATTTAACTGGTGAATGTGCCGGGCCTGACCGTAAGGTGGCCCGGTTCTCTTTTTTCCGGTGCGCGCTCCATGTCCTTCCGTCTTGCGATCCCGGTGCTGCTTGCACTGGCCCCTTCCGCGTTCGCGGCCGAGCAGGCCGATCTGATGATCCGGCATGCCACCGTGGTCGACGTCGAGCGCGCCACGACGGTGGCCGACCAGACGGTCGTGGTGCGTGGCCAGGACATCGTTGCGGTCGGCAATGACCGGGCGATGCGCAAAGCGTGGCGAGCCACGCAGGACGTGGATGGCAAGGGGCGCTATCTGATCCCCGGGTTGTGGGACATGCATGTGCACTTCGGCGGCGGGCCGGCGCTCATCGAAGAGAACAAGGCGCTGCTGCCGCTGTACATCGCCCATGGCATCACCACCATCCGTGATGCGTCCGGCGATCTGCCGGAGCAGGTGCTGCAGTGGCGCGGGGAGATCGCCAGCGGCCAACTGGCCGGCCCTCAGCTGTTCACCTCCGGGGCGAAGATCGAAGGCATCAAGCCGGTCTGGAAGGGCACCCTCGAAGTGGGTTCGCAGGCCGACCTGGATGCAGCGTTCGTGCGTCTCAAACGTGACCGCGTCGACTTCGTCAAAATCACCGACAGCACCCTGACCCCGGAGCTGTTCCTGGCTGCCGTGCGCGGGGCGCGCGCCAATGGGTTGCGTGCTTCCGGCCACATTCCGATGGCGTTGACCGTGCAGCAGGCCGTCGATGCCGGTATCAGCTCGATCGAGCACCTGGACTACGCCTACAAGGCCGGGGTCAAGGATGAGGCGGCCATCGCCGCGGACTTCGCGGCCAAGCGGATTGATCGTGCCCAGGCCAACGCACGGCTGGATGCCGGCTTCGATCCTGATACCGCCATGGCCGCTTACCGTGGTTTCGCCGCGAAGGGCGTGTTCGTAACGCCGACGCTCAATGGCGGCCGCATCCTGGATTTCCTGGACCAGGATGATCATCGCGATGATCCGTACCTGGCCTACATCGGCCCGAAGCTGCAGGCCACCTACGCCTGGCGTGTGGAGCGCGCGGCCAAGGCAACCCCGGCACAGATCCAGGCCCGTCACCAGGAATACCACCAGGTCGCGGGAGTACTGCCGATGCTGCAGCAGGCGGGCGTCACGATCATGGCCGGCACCGATGCGGGCTTCCTCAATTCCTTCAACTATCCCGGTATCGGCCTGCACGAGGAGCTGTCGCTGTTCGTAAAGGAAGGGTTGACGCCGGCGCAGGCCTTGTCGGCGGCCACCCGTGCAGGCCCGGCCTGGTTCGGCACGCTGGATCGCTACGGCGCGGTCGCGCCGGGCAAGGCGGCTGATCTGGTGCTGCTGGAGCGCAACCCCCTGGAGGACATCGAGGCAACGCGCGGCATCCAATACGTGGTCGTGCGTGGTCACGGGTATGACCGCAAGGCACTCGACGCACTTCTGGAGCAGACCAGGGCGAAGGTGGCGGACTGGAAGGCCAAAGACGCGGCGCCCAAGCCGTGATGCATCAGGGCGGAGTGCATCGGTTTGGCCGCCGCATCGGATCGGCTCAGCAGGCTGCCTCGTCGGGCGGGGTGGCAATGCGTCGCCCCAGTGCATACGCCGTCGACAGATGGGCCGATGCATCGCCCGAGTCCGTTTCCAGCAGCAGCGTGGACGAGCGTATCGGCGCGCCGCAGTAATCGAAGATGCCGGTCTCGATCTGGATCTTCATTGCGTCGGTGTAGCCGCGCTTGTTCCAGGTGCGTTCGTCGGCACCGCCGAGGCCGACCAGGTGGATGGGCAGATGCCCCAGTTTCTTGAGCACGCCCTGGCCGCTGCTGTCGTCATAGGCCCAGCCATTGGAGAACACGCGATCGATCCAGCCCTTCATGAGGGCCGGCATGCTCCACCAGTAGACCGGAAACACCAGTACCAGTGCATCGGCGCGGTCCAGGCGGGCCTGTTCGGCCAGGACGTCAGCGGGGAAGGGCGCCTCGCGTTGATGGCCCTTCATGTCGTCCTGGTTGAAGCGGGGGTCGAAGCCCTCTGCACTCAGGTCGGCCAGTTCGGCCGTGGCGCCGACGCCTGCCGAGGTGATGCCTTCTGCAATGCGGCGGGCGACGGCATGGGTCAGGGCGTCTGGATTGGGGTGGGAGGTAACAATCAGGGTGTGCATCGGCGTCCAGAGGTGGGGGAGGCTGTATACTTTCGGTAAGTTACTGACTGTAAGTTACGATTGGTATATAGCCATGTCAAGCCCTCGCGAGCCTGCTGCCCCCACCACGCCACGCCGCCGCATGTCCCGCGACGAGCGCCTGCGCCAATTGCTGGAGGAGGCCTGGCGGCTGATCCGGGAGGAGGGCACCGACGCACTGACGCTGGGGCGGCTGGCTGAGCAGGCCGGGGTCACCAAGCCGGTGGTGTATGACCATTTCGGGACGCGGGCGGGTCTGCTGGGCGCGCTGTATCGCGATTTCGATGCACGGCAGGGGGTGGTGATGGAGACGCTGTTTGCCAGTAGCGGCCCGACCCTCGCGGCGAAAGCGCAGGTCATCGCCGACGCCTATGTGGCCTGCGTGATGAAGCAGGGGCGGGAGATTCCCGGCGTGATTGCTGCGCTGGCCGGCTCGCCTGAACTGGCGCGGATCAAACGCGACTATGACGTCGTGTTTCTCGAGCAGTGTCGCGCGCTGCTGTCTCCGTTCGCGCCCGACGGCACGTTGGCCCAGGCCGGGCTGTGGGGCATGCTGGGTGCCGCCGAAGGTCTTTCGTCTGCGGCGACGACCGGCGACATCACACCGATGGAGGCCGAGCAGGAGCTGGCCGCGACGATCGAGGCGATGGTGATGCGTGGTTGAGCGTTGCAGTACGGCAGCGCGCTTGAGCGATGGCGCGGTGCGCTGGGCGGATGCGATCGGGCGCGTATGATGTCCCGCCCTTCTGGACTGGATGCCATGCGCGCTTTTCTCACTGTTGCTGCACTCACCGCCGCGATCACTGTGGCCGTGCCCGCCAGTGCTGCGACGCTGTCGTTGAATGAGCGCCTGAAGAGCGCATCAAGTGTCGAGGTGAGCCAGGTCCCGGCGAGCGGCGCGTCCTTGATCGGCCGGGTGCAGCAGTTCCGCAATGGCGACAGCCTGGTCCGCCTCGGCGAGGGTGGGGGTGAACCGCTGGTGCTGACGCTGTGCGATGGCAAGGCGCATATGAATCTCGACGCGCGCTGGCCGGGCGCGCCCGCGGCAAAGACGCAGGAAGAGAAGCAGATGCGTGCGTACGGCCTGTACATGGCGGTGATGGGCGGCATGGCGATGGCGCAGAGCATCGCGGGTGAGACGCTGGAGGTTCCCGCCGAAGGGCAGGCTGTCACGGTGCAGCGCGAGATGCCCTGGGCCTATGGCAAGGAGCAGTACGCAGTGACGGTGAGCAACAGGGCCGACGGCGAGCTGCGGATCAGGGTGGCCAAGACGGGAACCACTACCAGCACACCAGCGGCGGGGCCCGATGACGTCGTCAGCACCGACGGAGACAAGGCCGCGCGCCTGGCCGAACTTGAGCCGGTCGGCACCGCCCGTGAGCTGGTGATCTCCGCAGCGCCGATGGGAGCGTCCGTGCCGGACGACATGTCCTTGAAGGGTTGGATGTCGGTCAGCGGCAAAGGCGGTGCGACGGTGGGTGCGGCACGCAAGGCCTCGGGCGATTGCGCGCGCTGAACCGGGTGGCGCAACGTCAGTGATACCCATTCTCATTTGAGTTACACTGGCGCGATAGCACCGTCCCTCGCTCCGGGTAGTCATGAATGTTTCCTCGTCGCTGATCTCTTCCGTATCGCCGTGGTTGCGCACGCTGGGCGTGGCAACCGTGATCGGCATGGCGGCGCTGTCACCCGCCTCGGCGCAGCAGCGCAATCCCGAGCAGAAGGTGGGTGAGACGGTGCTGGATGAGCCGGCGCAGAGTTATCGTTTCGAACACTTCGTGCTCGACAGCCCCGACAAAGCCCGCCGCTGGCGGGTGAATGTCGGCGTGCCAACCAAGGCCTCGGCCACGCCGGCACCGGTGCTGTACATGCTGGATGGCAACGCCGCGGCGATGGTGCTCGACCAGACGATGCTTGCTGATCTGGCCGCGCACGCCGCGCCGGTGCTGGTGTTCATCGGTTACGACAACGACCTGCGCATCGATTCGCCGTCACGCACCCGCGATTACACCGCGTGGATCGACACCGCCGACGACGAGAACGGCACCTCGCAGTCCAGCGGCGGCGGTGCGTATGCGTTCCTGGATCTGATCGAACGCCGGATCAAGCCGGAAGTGCAGCGCCGCGCCAACGTCGATCTGCAGCAGCAGTCGCTCTGGGGCCATTCGCTCGGCGGCCTGTTCGTGGTCAGCACGCTGTATACGCGGCCGGCCGCGTTCCAGCATTACGTGTCGGCCAGCCCATCACTGTGGTGGAGCCAGGGCGCCCCGCTGGGCGACATGGAGCGACAGTTCATCGCCAACGCCCAAGGCCAGCCGGCACAGGTCACGGTGATGCTTGGCGGCGACGAGCGCACCGGCAACCGGGGTGTGCGCGACATGACCAATCCGCGTGTGGTCGCGCATCTGCGCCGTATTGGTGGCGCCACTCCCGATGCCGCGCAGCAGCTGGCCACGCGCCTGGCCAAGGTGCCGGGCCTGACTGTGCAGTACCGCGAATTCCCCGGCCTTGGCCATGGGCCGATGCTGCCGGCATCGCTCAAGGCCACGCTGAGCCAGTTGTATGGCATCGCCGATCGCAGCGGTACGCCCGCGCCGGCCCCCTGATTTTTTCGTTACCCAGGCAGTTCCGTGGCCGTGTGCCACCGCCGCAACGGACCGCGGCCACGCCAAGGCAAGCACTGTGACAACGCGCCAACCGGCGCGCCCCCAACAGAAGGAGTCTGCTGATGTACACCCTGAAAACCCTCCCGCGCGTCGCCACGCTGGCCCTTGCGCTGTCGCTGGCCAGCCCGGCCGTGTTTGCCCAGCCGGTGTTCGATGCGCCGGCCAACGGCTTCCGCGGTGAAGTGGTCAGCCGCGGCCAGAACGTGGTGCCGGGCAGCGACGCCGAGGTGATCGGCCGCCAGTTCGTCCCGGGCCAGCAGGTGACTCTGCTGCGCGGTGAAACGGTGCTCAACGCCACCCCGTACGTGGTCGATGCCGAGGGCAACTTCAAGGGCAAGGTCGCGATTCCGGCCGATGCCGTGCCCGGCCAACAGCCGGTGATCGTGCGTGCCAGCCAGCCGTCCGCCGCCACCGTGCTGTCGCTGCGCGTTTCGCCGAACCTGCCGCTGAGCGGCCAGCAGAACTTCAACCAGACCTCGGCCAAGCTGGTCCAGGGCCTGTACCAGTCCGCGTACAGCGCGGCCAGCAACGCCGTGTTCGTCACCGCTGCCGTCGGTCGCCCACCGGTCACCCAGTCGCAGCTGCTCAAGCTGGACCCGAAGACCCTCAAGGTCACCGCCAGGATCACGCCGGCGGAAGTGCCGGGCGGCAAGGGCGGTGCAGTGTTCGCGGTCTATGGCGTGGGCGTGGATGATGCCAACGGCAACGTGTGGGTCACCAATACCCGCCAGGACACCGTGGCCGTGTATCGCCAGAAGGATCTGTCGCTGGTGCGCCAGTTCGATGTCGGCACTGTGCCGCATGCCCGCGACGTCGTGGTCGATGGCCGACATGGCAAGGTATTCGCTTCGGCCGCCGGCGAGGATCATCTCTCGGTGTTCGATGCCCGCACCCTGCAGCCGCTGGAGCCGATCGCCCTGGCCTCGGGCGTGGACGACAAGAAGTTCGTCCCGATGAGCCTGGTGCTGGATGAAGCGGCCGGCAAGCTGTTCACCGTCAGCATCGGCACGCCCGAAGCGGCCGTGATCGACACCACCACCGGCAAGGTGGAGAAGGTCATCGATCTGGGCAACGCGATCAGCGCCTCCGGCGTGGCCTATGACGCTTCGGCAGGTCGCCTGTACGTGGCCTCGCAGGGCACTGACAACCTGCTGATCGTCGATGTCGCCAGCGGCAAGGTGCTGCACGACGTGCCGGTCGGCGCCGGTGCGCTGAACGTCGCTTTCGAGCCGGTGTCCAAGCTGGCCTATGTGACCAACCGCGGTGCCGGCACGGTGACCGTGGTCGATGGCAACGGCAAGGTGGTAGGCAACCTGGATGGCGGCACCTTCCCGAACCATGTGCGTGAAGATGGCAAGGGCAACGTGTTTGCCGTCAACAAGTCGCGTGATGCCCAGGATCCCAAGGGCGACCGCATCACCCGCATCAGCACCCGCGCGAACTGAGTCCTGCGCAGTGCGTTGCACTGGCGGCGGGGCGAACAGCCCCGCCGTTCTGATTGAAAAGGAACTGCCATGAAGTCGATTGTTGTCCGCCGCAGCCTGCTGGCGCTGTCCCTGGTTGCCGTGATCGCCGGGTGCTCGAAAGAACCTGCCGCACCGGCTGCCGACACCGCTACGGCACCTGCCGCGCAGGGCGCTGAAGCGTTGCCGGACGGCTGGCAGCGGTTGGTGGGCGTGGACGTGCCGGATATCGACGGCGCCACCCAGCAGTTGCCGGCACAGGTCACCTCCGATGATGGTGTGGCCACGACGGTGACCGATACCTCCAAGATCATTGCTGGTGGCGATGACATCATCGCCGTGCTCGAAGCGCTTGGTCTGGACGACCAGGTCTACGCCGCGCCGCTGCGCTCGGCCACCGCGTCCGGCCGCAAGGCCCCCAAACAATTTCTGTTCAACCGCACCACCGGCGTGGAAGGCGTGTTGAGCCTGCAGGGCACCCTGTTCCTGGGCAACAGCCTGCGCCGCCATTCCGATCTCGCCGCCAAGCTGCGCGGCGCAGGCGAGGCGGCGGTGATCGTCGACGATCTGCAGCCGGCCGCGGACAAGGTGCGCAAGGTCGCCGCCGCCGTCGGCATGGCCGAGCAGGGTGAAGCATTGGCTACGAAAGTGCAGTCGCAGCTGGATGCGGCCAAGGCCAGTGGTGCCGCATTGGCATGGCACCCGCGTGTGATCCATGTTTCCGCGACGGGTGCCGGCGGTGCGCCGACGGTGGCCGGTTCGGACAGTGCGTCGGGCAAGCTGATCACGCTCGCCGGCGGGATCAATATCGGCGACGAAGCCGGTGTGGCCAACTACTCGGCCCTCAGCAATGAAGGCGTGGTGGCCGCTGCGCCCGACGTGATCCTGGTGACCGAGAACGATCTGGCCCTGTTTGGTGGCCAAGCCGGGCTGTGGCGCGCCTATCCGACGCTTCGGCAGACGCCGGCCGGTGCGGCCAACCGCGTGTGGGTGATGCCGGATGTGGAGTTGAAGTCCGCCAGCGTTGCCTCGGGCAGTGGTGCGGTGGCACTGGCGGCTGCTTTCGCAACGGTGCCGCGCCCGTGAGGGCGTGAGGCATGGCGGTGTTGAGTCCTGTGCGTCGCCGTGGCGCGACTGTGTTGATCTGGGCCGCGGTGGGGCTGCTGATCGCGGTCATTGCCTCGTTTGCGATGGGCCCGTTGCGCCTGCCACCGATGGAGGTGCTGCAGGCGATCGGGGTGAAACTGGGGTTGGTCGATCCGGCCAGCGTCAGTACCCGCGATCTGGCCGTGGTATGGCAGCTGCGCATTCCGCGTGCCTTGCTGGGCGCGATGGTGGGGGCCGCACTGGCGATGGCCGGCGCGAGCCTGCAGGGGTTGTTCGGCAATCCCTTGGCCGACCCCGGCATTGTCGGCGTGACCCAGGGCGCTGCGTTGGGCGCGGTCTCGGCGATCGTGCTGGGTGCCGGCGCCTTCGGTGCATGGACGCTGCCGCTGGCGGCGTTCGCCGGTGCCGGTGGCGCGATCACCTTGACGTACCTGCTGGCGCGACCGGGGCAGGGCACCGGCACGGCGACATTGCTGCTGGTCGGCATTGCGATCGCGGCGTTCTGCTCGGCGATGATCGGGTTCCTGACCTACATCGCCAGCGAGAGTGAGCTGCAATCGCTGGTGTTCTGGCAGATGGGTTCGTTGGCCCAGGCCGACTGGATGGACGTGATCGCGGTGGCGCCGGTGTTCGTGCTCGGCACGATCGCATTGCTGCGTCTGGCTACGCCCTTGGACATGCTCGCGCTGGGTGAGCGTCAGGCCCAGCACCTGGGACTGGATGTGAAGCGCACGCGGCTCAAGTTGATTGCTTTCAGTGCGTTGCTGGTCGGTGCCGCCGTCGCCTTTGCCGGCTCGATCGGTTTCGTGGGTCTGGTTGTGCCGCACGTCGTGCGTCTGCTGGTCGGCCCCGGCCATCGCTGGCTGCTGCCGGTCTCAGCCGTCGCCGGTGCGCTGCTGATCGTGGTCGCCGACACCGCCGCACGCACGCTGGATCCGCCGTCGGAGATTCCGCTGGGCCTGTTCTCGGCCGCGCTGGGTGCGCCGTTCTTCCTGTGGCTGGTGATGCGTCAGCGCCACCGGAGCGGCGCATGAGCGCGCTGCTGCAATTGCAGTCGGTGCAGTTGAGCCGCGGCGCGCGGCGCATTCTGGATGACATTACGCTGGATTTCGTGCCCGGCACGGTGACGGCGCTGGTTGGGCCGAACGGCGCGGGCAAGTCAACGTTGCTGGCGGTGGCCGCAGGCGATCTGGAGGCGGAGCAGGGCAAGGTGCTGCTGCGTGGTCAGGCGCTGGCGGACTGGAAAGCCAAGCCGCTGGCACGCGAGCGCGCGGTCATGCCGCAGGAGCACGCGGTGCGGTTCGCCTTCCGTGTGCATGAAGTGGTGGCGATGGGGCGGCTGCCGCATCCGCCGGATCCGGTCAAAGATGCCGCCTGCATTGCCGATGCGCTGGCACGAGCGGACCTGCATGCGTTGATCGAGCGGGAAGTGGAACATCTGTCCGGTGGCGAGGCGGCGCGCACGACCTTTGCCCGCGTACTGACCCAGGACACGCCGTTGTTGTTGCTGGATGAGCCGACGGCCGCCCTGGATCTGCGGCATCAGGAGCGTACGCTGCGTGCGGTACGCGACCTGGCCGATGCCGGTGCCTGTGTGATCGTGGTATTGCATGATCTGAATCTGGCCGCTGCGTATGCGGACCGGATCGTGTTGCTGGAGCAGGGCCGCGTGGCGGCCGATGGCACGCCCACCGAGGTCCTGACGGTGGAACACATCGAACGGGTGTACCAGCAGCCGGTGCTGGTGCTGCGGCATCCGCAGCGCGATGTCCCGTTGGTGGTGGTGACCGACGCCTAGCGCCGGGAGTTACCCCGGCGCCGCCACCAGTTACCAGCCGAAGCGCGCCGTCGCCATCACGGTGCGGCCGCTGCCGTAGTAGCAAGACGACACGCCGGTGCAGGTCGATACGAAACGCTTGTCGGCCAGGTTGCTGGCGTTGAGTGCCAGCTGCACCTGGGTGCCGCCGATCTGACCCACGTCATAGCGGATCGCCGCATCGAACAGTGTGTAGGACGGAATCCGGTACAGGTTGGCGCTGTCGCCGTAGCTGACACCGTTGTAGCGCGCGCCCGCAGCCAGGCTCAGGCCCTGCAGTGCGCCGGCCTGGAAGGTGTAGTCCGCCCAGAACGAGGCGCTGTAGTCGGGCACCATCGCCAGTTCCTTGCCTTTGTACGGTGCCGAACGGGTCATCTCCGAGTCCATCCGTGATGCCGCGCCGATCAGGCTGAAGCCCTCGATCGGGGTGATCCGGCCTTCCAGTTCGATGCCGCGCACGCGACCTTCGTCGCCCTGGATCGAGCAGGTCGCGGTGCCGGTCGCGCCGCAGTTGCGGTGCGAGGCTACTGGATCATCCACGATCATGTTCTGCTGGCGCAGGTCGTACACCGACAGTGTCACCAGGCCGTCCACCGAGGCGGGCTGATACTTCAGACCGGCTTCCCACTGCGAGCCGGTCACCGGTTCGAACGCGGTCTGGGTGAAGCTGTCCAACGGCGATTTGGTCGAGGGCTGGAACGATTCGGCGTAGCTCACATACGGGGTCAGCCCGTTCTCGAACACATACAGCACGCCGGCGCGGCCGGTGAAGGCCTCGCTCTTGATCACATTGCGTCCGCCCGGCGTAGAGATGCCGGTGGCGATGTTGCGGTTGGCGCTGCTGCTGTCATCCTTGGTCCAGTCGTAGCGACCGCCGAACGTCATCCGCCAGTTGCCGAGCGCCAACTGATCCTGCAGGTACACGCCACTCTGCCGGTTGATGCCGGCGGTCGGGGTTTCCGTGCTCACCGTCGGGCGGTAGGTCGAATAGACCGGATTGAAGATGTCGATCGGGCGCGGGCTGCTCATGGCGCTGCGCACACCTTCCCAATCCGCACGCTGCCAGTCCCAGCCGAGCAGCACGGTGTGATCCACCGCGCCGGTGCTGAAACGCGCCTGCAGGCGCGTATCGAAGGTGTCGCCATCGGAGTCGCCAGTGCCCATCACGCCGCGACGGTTCTGGGTGCGGCCATCGGCATTGAGTGCGCCAAAGGTGACCACGCTGCGGAACAGCGAATCGACATGCGTGCGGCGCGCGCTCTGGGTCAGCGTGAGGTGGTCGTTGAACTGATGCTCGAACATCCAACCGGCGGTCCAGAGCGTGCGGTCGAAGGTGTTCCAGTCCGGCTCGCCGATGAAGGTACTGTTCTTCATGTAGCCCGACGCCGTCGGATTGAGCGTGCCGGCGGCCGGCAGGAACTGGTAGGTCGAGCCGCCATCGTCCTTCTGGTACATGCCCAGCAGGGTCAGGCGGGTGCGCTCGGCGAGCTGCCAGGTGTAGCTGGGCGCGAGGAACCAGTGTTCCTGCTCAGTGCGCTTGATCTGGGTCTGGCCGTCGCGATAAAGGCCGACCAGGCGGAACAGGTGATCATCAGCGGCCGTGCCGGCGCCCACGTCAAAGGCAGCGCTGTACTGGCCATTGGCATCCACGCCCAGGCGCAGCTGCTGCACCTGATCGGGCGTCGGCGTCTTGCTGACCTGGTTGACCATCCCGCCCGGGGCCACCTGCCCGTACATCACGGCAGACGGACCCTTGAGCACTTCCACGCGCTCCAGGTTCCAGCTGTCGAACATGCTGCGGTTCCACTGGCTGCCCTGCGGCGCGCGCATGCCATCCAGGGTGACGTTGTTGGACCAGCTGCCGGCATCGAAGCCGCGGATGCGGAAGTCGTCCACGCGGTTGTCGATGCCCGAGCTTTCCAGGCTGACACCGGCGACGTAGCGCATCGCATCGTTGAGCGACTGCACGCCCCGGGCATCCAGTTCGGCGCGCTCGATCACGGAGACCGACTGCGAGGTTTCGGCCAGTGCGGTGCTGGTCTTGGTGGCGCCGCTGGTGCTGTTGGCAGCGCGGTAGGCGTTGACGCGCACCGCATCCAGATCGGTGGCGGTCTGGGCATGGGCGGGGGGTACAAACGCGGCGGCAAGGCAGGCCAGGGCCAGCAGGTTGGGGCGCAACCGGCGCGGGTTCGGGGAGAAAGAGGAGGTCATGGGCAACAGCTCGGCAACGCGGAAGGAGGGACGCGAGCGCGGCTCGTTGCTTTGAAGGGCGGAGCCTGGCGCGCGGGCGTCGCCGCTGGCGACGCATCGGCCACCATTTTAAGGATTACCGCCATATACGCAATTGCGACCCATTCGCATGTTCGGGCTGCTTTGGGTATCCGCGTGCCAATAACGAACGGTATTTGCGTCCATGATGCTCAGTGTTGCGCGGGTGTTGTCAATAAGGGCTTGTAGCCGGGCACGGGAGGTCTACAATGCCGGCTACACCCCAGGTGACTCTCATGACTTCGATGCCGCTTCTGACGTTTTTTACCCTGACCCGCGTTTACGCGGCACGGGCGCGTCTGCCACTCGGAGTGCGAGGCTGCTGACCGGAACACCGGTCACCCTGGACCCCACGCAGAGCGCCCACCGGGCGCTCTTTTCGTTTCCACGCACTAGAACTGTCTGAAGGAGAACGTGCCATGCACCAGATCGCCGAGCCCCAAACCTGGCCGCACGCCCGTTAGCCAACGGCGGCGTGCGGCTCCCCGATGTTGGCAGTGAGACCTATCCCATGAACACCCATACCCAGACCCTTACCCTCCGGCGCAACCTCGGCATCATTGCCCACATCGACGCCGGCAAGACCACGCTCACCGAGCGCCTGTTGTGGAAAACCGGCGAGATCCATCGCGTTGGTGAAGTCCACGACGGTGCGGCGACCACCGATTTCTCGGCGATCGAGCGCGAGCGCGGCATCACCATCGGCGCGGCCGCCGTGCAGGCGCATTGGGCACCGCGCGACCAGCCGGTCCATCACCTGACCCTGATCGATACCCCCGGCCACATCGATTTCGCGATCGAAGTGGAGCGGTCCCTGCGCGTGCTGGATGGCGCGGTCGCAGTGTTCTCCGCAGTGGATGGCGTGCAGCCCCAGTCCGAATCGGTCTGGCGCCAGGCGCGTCGCCACGGGGTGCCGCTGATCGCTTTCGCCAACAAGATGGATCGCACCGGTGCGTCCTTCGAACGCGTGCTGACCCAGCTCCGCGAGAAGCTGCGTGCCACGCCATGGGCGCTCGGCGTGCCGCTTGGGACCGAAAGCCAGTTCAACGGCTGGGTGGACCTGGTCGACTGCAGTACCGTGCAGTGGGATGACAAGGGCACTGCCTTGCGGCATGCCTGGACGACCGATGAGGCTGCCCAGTGGCTACCGCAGCGTGAGGCGCTGATCGAGGCCGTGGCCGACGCTGACGACGTGCTGGCACAGGCGTGGCTGGAAGGCGCGGTGATCGACAACGCACAGCTGCGCACGGCGATCCGTCGCGGCACCCTGGCCGGTGCCGGCGTACCGGTGTTGGCCGGCTCGGCGTTCAAGAGCAAGGGTGTGGAGACGCTGCTGGACGCGGTGGTCGACTATCTGCCCTCGCCACTGGATCGGCCGGCGGTGATCGCCACCGAGAACGGTAACGACGTGCTGCTGCCACCGGACCCGGAGGGCCCGCTTGCGGCGCTGCTGTTCAAGATCACGCACCAGAACCACGGTGCGCTGAGCTTCGTGCGGGTGTATTCGGGCACGCTGAAGGTGGGCGACGCGCTGGCCAGTTCGCAGCATCCGCAGGGGCGGCGCGTCAGCCGACTGGTGCGGGTGCAGGCCGACCAGACCCACGACATCAAGCAGGCCGTAGCCGGTGACATCGTCGCGGTGCTGGGCTGGAAGGATGCGGTCAGCGGTGAAACGCTGAGTGCGCCATCGCGCCCGCTGCTGCTCGATGCGATCCAGGCGCAGCATGCGGTGCTGGCATGGCGGCTGACGGCGGAAAAGGCCTCGGACCTTATCCGCATCAGCCAAGGGTTGGCCAGCCTGGCGCAGGAGGATCCGTCGTTCCGTGTCGAGACCGATGCGGACAGTGGTGAAACCCTGATCTGGGGCATGGGCGAGCTGCATCTGGAGGTGATGGTCGAGCGTCTGCGCACGGAGTGGGGCGTCAACGTCCGCACCGGCGAGCCACGCGTGGCCTATCAGGAAACGCCGAAGCGAGCGGTGCAGCGGGTGGAGGGCAAGGTCGCCAAGCAGACCGGCGGCCAAGGCCAGTTCGCCCAGGTGCTGATCGATGTGGCGCCGCGCGAGGATGGCGAGGTGATCTTCGTCGACCGCACTGTGGGCGGCGCGATCCCGCGCGGCTTCGTCAACGCGGTGGAGAAGGGCGTTCGGGCGGCACTGGGCGAAGGCCCGCTGGGCCATCCGGTGGTCGGTATCGAGGTGACGCTGGTCGATGGCCAGACCCACGTCAAGGATTCCTCGGACATGGCCTTCCATCGCGCCGGCAGCGAGGCGGTGAAAACGGCGCTGGCCCAGGCGGGCACGCAGCTGCTGGAGCCGGTGATGGAAATCGCCATCCACGCGCCGTCAGGCAATGTTGGCGATGTGGTAGGCGATCTCAACCGCCGCAGCGGACGGGTGGCCTCGATTGAGGACCAGGATGGCCAGGCCGAAGTGCTCGGCTATGCACCGCTGGCGCGACTGGGTGGCTACACCACCTCGCTGCGTTCGCTGACCCAGGGGCGCGCGTCCAGCGACATGCGCTTGAACGGGTATGAGGCGGCGCACGCAGCCTGATTGTCGATGTGGCAAGAGAAGAGGGCCGGGCAACCGGCTCTCTTTTTTCGTGTCAGCGTTGGCAGTCCGCACAGTCCCGGATGCCCGGCCACAGCTAGAATGTCTTCCGTAATGTCGCACGCAGCCAACGGCTGCAGCGACCGGATTTCTCTTTGGAGTACGGCCATGAGCAACACGCATTTCTACCCGATCGGCACCCCCGGCCAGCCCTGGGGCGACGCCGAGCGGGCGCAGTGGCGTGCCGCCCAGCAGCGCCAGCGCAGCTACCACGACGATGTGGTGGTCGCCCTCGAGGCCCTGGAAGAGCGCTTCGAGGTAGTCCAGTACGGACAGCTGGACTACGCACCGGATCACTACCCGCTGTTTGCGGTGGTCAACCGTGAGTGGGACGCCTCCTTGCCGACGGCGCTGGTCACCGGCGGTGTGCACGGCTACGAAACCAGTGGCGTGCATGGCGCCCTCCAGTTTCTGGACGAGCAGGCGGACGCCTACGCGGGCCGCATCAACCTCATCGTGGCACCCTGCGTCAGCCCGTGGGGCTATGAGCGCATCCAGCGCTGGAACCCGGACGCGATCGATCCCAACCGCAGCTTCCGCGGCGAGGGCCTGATCGAGGAGGCGGCCGCGCTGATGCGCTGGATGGCGGCACGGGGCGACACGCTGCTCGTCCACATGGACCTGCACGAAACCACCGACAGCGATCTGCAGGAATTCGATCCGGCGCGCTGCGCGCGTGACGGGATCACGCTGGAGCCGGACATCATTCCCGATGGCTTCTACGTGATCGGCAACAGCGAAGATCCGCAGCCGGCCTTCCAGCAGGCGTTGATCGCCGCAGTGGAGAAGGTCACCCACATTGCCCCGGCCGATGCTAAGGGCGAGTTGATCGGCATGCCGTTGCAGTCGCCGGGGGTGGTCTGGGGCGAGTCGCGCTCGATCGGCGCGTGTGCCGGTTTCACCGATGCCCGCTACGCCACGACCACCGAGGTCTATCCGGACAGCCCGCGCACGTCGCCGGCCGAGTGCAATGCCGCGCAGGTAGCGGCCATCTGCGCGGCGCTGGATTACGCGCTCGCCCACTGAGTGCCGCGTCATCGGGGCGCGCTGCAATGGCGCGCTTCGGCTTCAAGAGCGGCCCCATCGCCGCTCAACAGCGCCCGAAGGACAGGCCGTCAGGCGCAAGTTCAGGGCCAGCTCAGCTGTCGAATCTGATCGAATCCCTTGCGCCGCAATGTGTTTGGCGACATTGCGGCGCCTTGGCGCGGCTCATCGATCGGCTCTGCCAATGAATTACAACTAATTGCATGGGCTGCCCTGCAGCCCATTGGTACGTTGGCGCCCGCTGTCGCATCAGGCCACTCGTTCCGGTGATTCCCGTCACGGTTTGAAGGATCCAGAAGCGACAGTCCGTATTGGACGGGACGACTGACGAGGAACACGAGTGAACAACATCTACCGCATTGTCTGGAGCGCGGCCACCGGCCGTTGGGTCGTGGCCTCTGAACTGGCCACCCGCAGCCCGCGGCAAGCCGGTCGCCGTCGGCTGGGACACCGGCCCTTGGTGCTGGCGTTGGGCATGAGCCTGCTGGGCGTCGCCACCGCGCACGCGGAATCGCTCGATTTTCCCGCCAGTGCAACCGTGGATATCGGCAGCGGGACGCGCCATATCGACGGTCTCACCGTAGCCAATGGCGCCAGCGGCAGCATCGTCGGTGCGGGTGGCACCCTGGTGCATGACGGGGCTGACTTCCGCGTGGGTGGTACGGCGCGCAGCACCGAGCAGAATCTGGACATGGGCGGGCTCTCGAATTTCGTGTTCGATGGCGCGGGCAATGTGTTCAGCGTCAGTGGCCGCGCCACCGGGGGTGCAGCCAACACCACCGGCATCAGCAACGCATTGGTAAACCTGGCCGGCGGCACCAACGTGATCACCGCCGCTTCGTTCGGCGTGGCCGACGTCAGCCGCTCCGTGCAGGGGCCGGCGACCAACCAGGCGACGCTGCGGCTGGGTCAGGACAACATCGTCAATGCCGATGTCGTCACCATCGGCACCAACCAGACCAATGGCATCCTCAACTTCCAGGACGGCGTCAGCAACGGCACGCTTCGCCTGCGTGGCACCGATGGCAGCACGGCCGTCAGCAGCTGGGACATCGCGGCAGGCTCCAACAGCAACTACAGCGGTACCGTGGGGACGGTGGATCTGAGCGCAGGCACGCTCGATGCGAAGGTCGATGCGTTGACCATCGCCACGTCCCGCTATGGGACGCAGCCTGCGGTGGGTACGTTGACCATGGGTGCCGGTTTGCTTGACGCCAATACCATCCTGCTTGGCCAGCGCAGCAGTACCATCGGTGGGGGAGGCACGACGGCACGATTGATCGTCGGCGCCGGTGGGGTGGTGCAGGCTGGCGCGGTGACGCTGGGTGACCGTACCGGCACCACGGGCACGGTGAACGCGTCGGTCAATCTCACGGGCGGTGCGCTTCGCGCCGATAGCGTGCTGGCCGGCGCGGGCGCCGCCACGCGTGCGATCAACTTCGATGACGGCGTGCTGGGCAACCGCGCCGAGGGCCGCGACAGCCAGATCAATGTGCCGATTGTGCTGGCTTCCATCGGGACCCACACCTTCCAGGTGGAGGGTGCAGGTGCACTGATGACCGTCAGCGGGCTGGTCAGCGGGGCCAATGGCACCCTGCGCAAGGCAGGCGATGGTGTGCTTGCGCTGACCGGCACGAACACGTACACCGGTGGCACCACCGTCAATGAAGGCCTGATCCGCTTCCAGAGCGCGGCCAACCTTGGCAGCGGCCAGATCGTGCTCGATGGAGGTGGTCTGCAGTGGGCAAGCGGAACGACCACGGACATCTCCGCGCGGCTGGCGGCGCTCGGCCGCGGGGGTGCTGTGTTGGATGTGCAGGACAATGACGTGACGCTTGCCAGCGCGATGTCCGGTGCCGACGGCGCGCTGATCAAGCGCGGCGACGGCGTGCTGACACTGGCCGCAGATAACACGTATACCGGCGTCACGCGCATCGAACAGGGCGAGCTGGTGCTGGGCACCGGCGGTAACGCGGGTTCGATCGCAGGCGATGTGGCCAATGATGCGCGCCTGACCGTCAATCGCAGTGATACCGCCACGCTGGCGGGCGCGATGCGCGGTAGTGGCGAGCTGGTGCAGGCCGGCAGCGGCACCCTGGTGCTGACGGGGATGGCCACCCATACCGGCGGCACCGTCGTCAGCGCGGGCGTGCTGCAACTCGGCGACGGCGGAAGCACCGGCAATCTGCTTGGCGACGTCAGGCTCGGCGCAGGCACCGCGTTGCGGATCCAGCGCGACGATGCGCTGTTGCTGGAGGCCAACGTGACCGGCGAGGGCGCACTCGTGCAGGCCGGTGCCGGGACCACGGTGGTCGCCGGCGATCTGCAGCATGGCGGTGGTACGCGCATTGAGCAGGGTGCGCTGCGCCTGGGTAACGGTGGCATTACCGGCAGCGTGCAGGGCGACATCCACAATGACGGCATGCTGGAATTCAACCGTGCCGATGATCGGGTGTTGACCAATGCCGTGCAGGGAACCGGCGGACTGGTCCAGATGGGGCAGGGTACCCTGCGCATCGCCGATGACCAGGCCTACACCGGCGATACCCGCGTGCTTGCCGGCCGCCTGCAGGTGGACGGCAGCATCCAGTCCAATACCTGGGTAGCGGCTGCCGGCACGCTGGGCGGCGGCGGTGCGATCCATGGCGATGTGAACAATGCCGGTGTGATCGTGCCGGGCAGCGGCAGCGACTACGGCATCCTGACTGTGCATGGCGACTATGTGGGCAATGGTGGCGCGCTGGTGCTCAACACCTATCTGGATACCGACGGTTCACCGTCGAGCCAGTTGGTGATCGATGGCGGCCGCGCCAGCGGAACGACGCAGGTGCGGGTCAACAACGCACGCGGCAGTGAAGGTCACACCACCGGCGATGGCATCCTGGTGATCGCCACGGAGAATGGTGGCACCACCGACCGTGATGCCTTCCGCCTGGGCTACCCGGCACGCAGTGGTGCGCTGGGCTATGAACTGTTCCGCGGTGACCTGCAGGGCCACTTCACCGACAACTGGTACCTGCGCAATTCGTTCGTGGTGCCGCTGCCGATGCCCGAGCCGACCGCACCGGTCGATCCGGTAGATCCGGTGCATCCGACGGACCCGACGGATCCGACGGACCCGACAAGCCCGATCGTCCCCGTCGATCCAGTCATGCCAATCGATCCCGTCGTGCCCGGACCAAGCGGTCCCGATCCCGTCGACAACGGCGACCCTGTGCCAGTGCTGCCGGTCGACCCGATCGATGTGACCCAGCCGCTGCCGCCCGGTACCTATCCGATCATCGGGCCGGAACTGGCGACCTATGGCACGGTGCAGCCAATCGCGCGTGAGCTGGGCCTTCTCAACCTGGGCACGATGCGCGAACGCGGCCCTGCAGACGTTCCTGCTGGCGCTTCCGAGGGCAGGGCCGCCTGGGCGCGCGTCACCAACCGCCATGTCGACAACGCCTACCGGGCCTTCGCGGCACCGCAGGCCCGCGGCGATCTGTCCGGCCTCCAGGTGGGTACCGATCTGTGGCAGCACGCCCGCAATGACGGTCAGCGCAGCCGTGTGTCGGGATATCTGGCGCACAGCCGGAGCAGCGTGCGGGTCGATGGCGTGTTCACCAATGACGACGCCACCGGCTATGTGCGTGGGCCCACCGGTTCGCTGGACCTGCGCGCCACCAGCGCTGGCCTGGGCTGGACGCTGCAAGGGCAGGGCGGCGGCTATCTGGACGCGGTGGTGCAGGGCACCCGCTACAGTGGTTCGGCACATACCGGTGCGATGCGACTGCCGATCCGCGGCGAGGGTCACGCCCTGTCGGTGGAAGTGGGCCAGTCGTTCGCGATGCCGCTGACGCACGGCAGCTTCGTGCTGGAGCCGCAGCTGCAGGCGATCTGGCAGCAGGTGGACATCAAGCACACCGCCGATGCCGTCGGCACCGTGGATCTGGGCACCACGCGGGGTATCACCGGGCGCATGGGTGTGCGCGGTGCCTGGGTGCTGGATGCAGCCTCCGGCACGCGCTGGAGCCCCTATGTGGGTGTGAACTACTGGCACGATCCGCGTGCCAGCAGCCAGGTCACATACGCAGGCCGCGACCAGGTGCCGCTGGAATCGGGCGGTGGCCGCGTCGAGATGACGCTGGGCATGGAGGTGCAACTGCGTGGCGGCTGGGGCCTGTTCGGCTCGGGCGGCTACCAGCGCTCCACGGGTGCGGACGATGACCAGCAGCGTGACAGCGTGAATGCGAGCGTGGGCATGCAGTACCGCTGGTAACGCCCAGCACGCCGCACGCTGGTCATGACGGCCACCCTTGGACAGGGTGGCCGTTCGCGTGCGTGGGCCCGATCAGCTCTTCAACCAGCGCTCGCAACCCGCGGTGCCCTCTGCGGACGTTGCTGCCTTCGCACAGGTCGCGCTCATCTGCGCCTGCAGCCGGCTCAGGCTCTCCGCACCGTGGTGCGCGTGGCTCCACGCCTGCAACGCGGTGCCCAGCCGTTCGAAGCGCTGGCGCGTGCGCTGGTGGTACCCGGCCGGCTGGGCGGCCAGATCGGCAATCACTTCGCCGGTGGCCTGCTCGATGGCGGGTGCATCCTCGGGGGTCAGCCGGAGCAGGCCCTCGACATACAGCACGCCCCATTGCACGCGGGTGGCCGGTCCTTGAGCGCCCTGGTAAGCCTTGTGCAGCCACGAGACCGCAGAAGCCTTGTCGCCGCGTTCTTCGGCCAGCTCCGCCAGTTCCGGCATGTAGTAGTACGGTGTCTGGCTGCGGTCGAGCTCGGCCAGCAACAGCTTCTCAGCCGAGGCGTCGTCCTTGATCTGGCGCAGCACATACACGGCGGTGCTGATGGTCGCCTGGCGCTCGTGCGGCGTAGTCGCGGCGGCATCGGCAGCGGCGACACGCTGCTGTGCTTTCTGCTTCAGGGCAGCCGGAATCTCGCCATCGGGGTGCTGCTGGCGCTGCAGCGTCAGCTCGGTGATGACGGTGCCCAACCGCGCATCGGCTTTGTCACCGAGCGCGTGGTCGGCGGCATCCAGCGCGCCCAGCAAGCGCGTCCCCAACTGCTGCGCCTGGGCCGGGGTGGCACTGGCCAGTTTCACCAGGGCGGGACCCTGGTAGCCCAGCAGGTCACGGTTGGCGCGGACTTCGGCGGGTGCGTCAAGCACAGCCTCCAGGAGGCTGCGCGTCGTTTCGCGTTGTGCGGCTGTCGGCGTCGCGTCCGGCTTGCCCGCACCCAGCGCCAGGAGTGCGAACCGCCGCTGCAGGGCCGGCTCAGGCGCCGCCTTGGCCAACTGCTGCAGCAGTAAGGCGGCATCACGCTCGCCGGCCAGGCGATTGGCATCCACCTCCCAGCCGTAGTCGCCCAGCACGCGCCAGTCCTCCGCGCTGACCTCCTGTGGCGCCGTCAACGCGTGCTGCAGAACCTCGCTGACCGCGGTGCGCCGGCTGACGGCCAGGGTCAGGGCGCGGGTCAGCGCTTCGCTGTCATTGCCGCCGGCCAGGCGGGTGAGTTCATTGCGCTGAGGGTCGAGCACGATGAGCGTCGGGTAGCCGCGCACGCCAAAGCGTTCGCCCCACGCCTGTGCACCCTCCTCATCGCCATCGAGATAGACCGGCACGTACTGGCGCGTGAGTGCGATGAAGGCCGGATCCTTGAACAAGGTGGCCTTGAGCTGGTTGCAGGGCGGGCACCACACGGCACCCCAGTACAGCAGCACCGGTTTGCCGCTGTCGCGTGCCTCGGCAAAGGCATCGTCGACATCGCCGTGGCGCCAGGCAATTTCCGCAGGGGCCTGTGCGGTCGCGGCAGGTGCCACGGTGGCTGCGGGGGAGGGGGCAGGCGAGCAGGCCGGCAGCAGGGCGACGACGCCCAGCAGGCCAAGCGACAGAGCAAAGCGCATTGAGGAATCCAGAAGTGGGCAGGGCAGGAGGCGTGCTTGATTGTAGGAAGCAAGGGAAGTTCCGGCCGGATCGCTCTGATGCGGATTGCTCATGACGGCAGGCCCCGGCGTGATAAGGCGCGTGCAGGCGGCCTGCGCGCTTCGCCTGCGTAGCGCTCCCATGCGCCCCGCGCGTTGACGAATGTCATGGTTTGGCCGCGCGCGATATCGCCATCGGCGAACACGACATAACGCCTGCGCATTTCTGCATTGGGGCGCGAGCGGGGTTAATGAATTGGCTTTCCCCACTACCGATGTAACCACGATGACAACAGCTCGTTCTTCCCTGCGCCCGCACCTGCTGGCGTTGGCGGTGTTGCTTGCCACCGCATCTCCCCTGGTACATGCACAGTCCACCACCGGTGCGATCGCCGGTCAGGCGCCGCCATCGGCGCAGCGTATTTTCGTTCGCAGCGACACGGGTTTCACCCGTGAAGTGGCGGTCGATGCGCGCGGCCGCTACACCATCCCCCAGCTGCCGCTTGGCCGCTACTCAGTGGAGGCACGTGATGCCGACGGCAACGTAGTGCAGACCCGGCAGGACGTTGCGCTGACGGTCGGCACCAGCACCGACGTCTCCTTCGTCGAGGTCACCCGGCTGGATGGCGTCCAGGTCAGTGCCGACCGCGCGGCGGCAGCCATCGATGTCAGCAGCGTCGACTCGCGCACCGTGATCACGGCCGAGCAGCTGCAACGGCTGCCGCTGGGCCGCTCGGCCGAGGCCATTGCCCAGCTCGCGCCCGGCGTGATCGGCAACAGCGGCAACGGCACGTATGCCGGGCCGACCGGCGCCCAGCTGGTGAGCTTTGGCGGTTCGTCCGCCGCAGAGAACGCGTACTACATCAACGGCTTCAACAGTACCGATCCACTGCGCGGCCTGGGCGGCCTGACGCTGCCCTATGGCAGCATCGACCAGCAGGAAATCTATACCGGCGGCTACAGTGCCAAGTACGGCCGCTCCGATGGCGGCGTGATCAACGCCATCGGCAAGCGTGGCACCAACGAATGGCATTTCGGCGGCCAGGCGACCTGGGAGCCGGCCTCCACACGCTCGGACAAGGATGACGTGCGTTATCCCGGCGACGGTGCGTTGTATGCGCCTGAGAGCAAGGACCGCGAATGGGTCAGCACGCAGAGCATCTACGCCGGTGGTCCCTTGATTGAAGACCGGCTGTTCTTCTTCGGCTCCTACGAGCTGGAGCGACGCGAAGGTACCGACGTCAAGAATGTGGAGGCGACCAATTCCTACTCCAGGTACGAGTACGAACGCCCGCGCTGGTACGCCAAGGTGGACTGGAACATCACCGACAACCACCTGCTCGAACTGACCGGCGCCTCCAGCCGCAACGTCTTCCGTGGCGACATCTTCGCCTACGACTACGACACGCTCACCCGCGGCGCCCAGCGCGGAAAGGAAGACACCACCAAAACCGGCGGCGACCTGTGGACGGCCAAGTACACCGGCTATCTGACCGACCGGCTCACCGTGAGCGCGCAGTACGGCGAAATGCGCACGGATGACTATATCGGCAACCCGGCCTACGACGGCAGCCTGACCTACATCAACAGCCCCACGCTGCAGAATCCGGCACTGAACGGTGGTGCGCCGATCACCAATACACAGACGACCTCGCTGCTGGTCAACCCGGACCGCGGCAACCGCAGCAACAACCTGCGCCTCGATGCCAACTACGTCTGGGGCGACCACAGCATCACCGTCGGCATCGACAACCAGAACGCGCGTGCCTTGAACCGCGGCTCGGTGGCCTCGGCCGATGGCTATTACTGGATTTACGGGCAGTCCAACCCGAACGTGCCGATCAATACCGGGCTGGGCGTGCCGGCCACCGGCGGCGTGCGCAATGGCGAAGACGGCTACTACGTGCGCCAGTACATCTACAGTGCGCTGGCCTCGGTGCGTGCGTCGCAGCGGGCGCAGTACATCGAAGACAACTGGCAGGTGACCGATCGCTTGCTGCTCAATCTCGGCCTGCGCCTGGATCAGTTCACCAACTTCAACCGCGATGGCGATGCCTACATCAAGCAGACCAGCGGGCAGTGGGCGCCACGTCTTGGCTTCAGCTGGGACGTCGACGGCGATGGCCGCTTCAAGGTGTTCGGCAACGTAGGGCGCTACTACCTCGCGCTGCCGCTGAACCCGGCGTTCAACGCAGCGGGTGCGACGCTTGCCACCTCGACCTACTACACCTACGGCGGCATCGACAGCAACGGCTATCCGACCGATCTCACCCGGTTCTCCGACGCGGTGTCGGCCAACAACAACTACGGCCTGCTGCCGGATGCGAAGACGGTGGCCACCTCCGGCATCGAGCCGTCCTACCAGGACGAGTTCATCCTCGGCTTCAGCAAGGCACTGGGCCAGAACTGGGTGTACGGGGCCAAGGCGACCTACCGCGTGCTGCGCAGCGGTGTGGACGACTACTGCGATATCGATGCGGTGCTCGGCAAGGCCAGCAGCCTGGGCTACAACGTGACCAAGGACAGCAACCCGGTCAGCTGCTGGCTGATCAACCCCGGGCGCGCCAACACGTTCAACCTCGTGGATACGGGCGGCAATTACGTGACCGTGCCGCTGAGCAACGCGGAAATGGGCTTCCCGCGGTTCAAGCGCAACTACTACGCGGTCAATCTCTCGCTGGAGCATCCGTTTGATGGTCGCTGGTATGCCCGCGGCGACTACACCTGGTCGCGCAGCTACGGCACCACCGAAGGGCAGCTGCTCTCCGGCATCGGCCAGACCGCCGTGTCCACGACCCAGGCGTGGGATTACGCCCAGCTGATGGAGCACACCAACGGACCGCAGAGCAACGATCACACCCATCAGTTCAAGCTGCATGGCTATTACCAGCTGACGCCGGAATGGCTGGTCTCGGCCAATCTCAAGGTGCTCTCCGGCTCGCCGTTCAGTGCGCTGGGCTCGTATGGGCCGGACTTTGAAGACCCTTCCGGCTATGGCATCGCGTATCACTTCTACAACGGGCAGCCGGCGCCTCCGGGCAGCCAAGGGCGCCTGCCGTGGCTGAAGCAGCTGGACCTGGGGGTGTCCTACCGCCCTGCAGTGGCCGAGGGTCGGCTGGGCTTCAACTTGGATGTCTTCAATGTATTCAACAGCCAGGTGGCGCTGTGGAAGTCGCCGTACTCCGAGCTCGATCCGGGCCAGCCCGACCCGCAGTATGGCGCAGCGACCATCCGGCAGGCGCCGCGATCGCTGCGGGTCAGCGTGAGCTACGACTACTGAGGGAGGAGAGCAGGGCGGGCGGGGGAGGCAACCCCCGTCTGCTTGCGATGGCATGGGCGCCTTTCACGGAGAACGTGGCGCGCCGTTAACGGTGGGCGATGCAGTCTGGGGCCATTATCAGTGGAGCCCCTCATGCAGAACCAGATCCGAATCAAGGCAGGGTTGGCCGCGGTCGGTTTGACGATGCTGCTCTGCGCCTGTTCGCCGCAGGGTCGGGGTGATGCCGCTTCGATCGTATCGCCCAGCGGCGCGGACCCGGGGGCAGCGAAAGCCGCCGATCCCGGACCGGCGTCAACCACGGCCGGGCACCCGTCCCCCGTGTATCAGGAAGGGGGGTCGGGCATCGCTGTTGGACCGGTTGCAGGGGCGCGGGTGGAGCAGGACTTCCAGCGTGACTACCTGGCGTCGCCCACCTGGAAGCTGTTTGCTTCGCCGGACAGCGTGGGCACACCGCTGGTGGCCCTGGTGCTGGAGGGCTCGGATCGTGTTACAGCCGGGGAGTTGCGGATCGGGCGCAGCGAGGATGCCGCGGCGGTCAACGCCTGTCTCGAGCTGCCTGCCGAAGCGACCGGCCCAGCGGCGGCGACCACGGTCGATATCGGCGGTGTGCCGTTCACGCACTTCACCGTGGGTGATGCGGCGATGAGCCACTACGTCAACGCGGAGAGCTATCGCGCGGTACGCGATGGGAGTTGCTATGCCATCGACCTCGTCGTGGCCGGGACCCGACCCGAGGTATACGATCCGCCGAAGGTGCCGCCGTTTACGCAGGCGGACGCGGCGTCACGGTTGGCCGAGGCGTTGAAGGCCGTGTACTGGGTACGTTGACAGTTCGCCTTCCGGCTATCGGGATGGAGACGTAACGCCATAGGGTGGAGCATCCCGCGCTATGATCTGGCCGGCGACGGTCCTTCTATATGCAGCCGGTTGGCTTCTGATTGGGCTGCGCGTCCGGGTCGAGACGAGTGCTGGCGATCACTGTCCTGGCTTCCCCAGCGGCAGACCGGCCCCACGTTCGTGCCCCGGCAGACGCTCCAGCCCATGCCGTCCGAGCATGTCCTGGAGGCGTGCGCGTACCTGGTCCCTCTCCGCGGGCGTACATTGATCCAGAATCTCGGCCGCCAGGGTTTCAAACTGCGGCCAGAACTGCGCTGGATGGCGCACGCGCGCCACCCAGTGATCCAGCTTGTCGGCCAGCGACTCCAGCTGCTCGTGGATCCCGGGGCGCATGCTCATCCCGGAACCGCAGGCAGGTCCAGCGTGACACGGTAGTAATGACCGTCATCGCGGAGCTGGACGCTGAGGTCCGGCTGCAGGACGTCATCCACATGCAGTGTCGGCTGCCCCTGCGCCGTGCGGGTCACCACGAACTCATACCGGCTGCGGCCGAAGCGGTAGTTAAGTTCGAACGACGGCCAGTGATCGGGCAGGCACGGTTCAAGCGACAGACGGTCGCCTTCACGGCGGATGCCGAGCAGGGATTCGACCAGCAGGCGATACATCCAGCCGGCCGAACCGGTGTACCAGGTCCAGCCGCCGCGACCCACGTGCGGCGACACGGCGTAGACATCGGCAGCCAGCACATAGGGCTCGACGCGGTACGTCTGGACCGCCTCCGGGTCCAGCGCGTGGTTGAGGGGGTTGATCATGTCTGCCAATTCCCAGGCACGCGCCGCATCGCCCTGCTGTGCAAATGCCATCGCCGCCCACACAGCCGCATGGGTGTACTGGCCGCCATTCTCGCGAACGCCGGGCACATACCCACGAATGTAGCCGGGATCCTCCGTGGTCTGGTCGAAGGGAGGATCGAGGAGCTGGATCAACTTGGCGTCCTTTCGCACCAGATGCGTATACAGCGAGTCCAGTGCCTGCGATGCACGCTCCGGCGCGGCAACGCCGGACAGCACCGACCAGCTCTGGGAGATCGAATCGATGCGGCACTCCTGATTTTGTGACGAGCCCAACATGGCGCCGTTGTCGAACCAGGCGCGGCGATACCATGCACCGTCCCATGCATGCTGTTCCAGGTTCTGCCGCAGGCGGTCGGCCTGCTCATGGCACCACTGCGCACGGGCGGCATCGCCACGCGCATTGGCCAGCCCGATGAAGCGACGAAGCGTGTCATGCAGGAAGAAGCCGAGCCACACGCTTTCACCGCGCTGCTGGTCGCCGACGCGGTTCATGCCGTCGTTCCAATCGCCGCTGCCCATCAGCGGAAGCCCACGCTCACCGAGCAGCCGGCACCCGCGCTCCAGCGCGACGACGCAGTGCTCATAGAGAGTGCCGCGCTGTGCCGAAAGGGTCGGCATGTCGTAATAGCCTTCCTCCTCCGGTGTCACCGCGCGCCCCTCGATGAAGCCAACCACGTCGTCCAACACGCTGGCGTCGCCGGTGACCTCCAGGTAGCGGCAGGCACCCTGGGGCAGCCACAGATAGTCGTCCGAGCAGCGGGTGCGCACGCCCCGACCTTGCGGCGGGTGCCACCAGTGCATCACATCGCCCTCGGTGAACTGATGTGCGGCGCAGAGCAGCAGGTGCTCGCGGGTCAGGTCCGGGCGCGTGTGTACCAGGGCGAGGGCATCCTGCAGCTGGTCGCGGAAGCCGAACGCGCCGCCGGACTGATAGTAGCCACTGCGTGCGAGGTAGCGGCAGCCCAAGGTCTGGTACACCAGCCAGCCATTGGCCAATGCGTCGAATGCCGGGTCCGGCGTGCGTACCTGCACCGTGGCCAGCACGTTGCGCCAGTGGATGCGCACGGCGTCCAGCGCATCGATGGCTTCCTGATTGCCCTGGCGGCTTCGTGCCAACGCCAGCGTTTCCTCGCGGTCGCGCCCCGCGCCCAGGCGGAACGTGGTTTCACTGCGGTCGCCCGGCGCCAGCTCCAGCGGCACCTGGATCGCCGCGCAGGGATCCATGCCCGCACCGGCCCGTGCATCCAGACGCTCGCGGCGCAACGCCGCCGGTGCGTGCAGGCCGCCATTGCGGCCGATGAACTCCAGACGGTCACAGGTCCAGCCACAGCCCTCGGCATCGGTGTCGAAGAAGGCCATCCGGCCGCCGAACTCGGTGCTGTAGCTGTTGCGCGCCAGCAGCGCCCCGGTGTGCTGATCGCGTTCGGTGACCACGTGCATGCGCGACTTCGGGCGCAGGTCACCCATGACCCATTCCACGTAGCCGATGGCCGACAGCCGCCGTGGCCTGCCGGACAGGTTGTGCAACCGCAGGACCGAGAACTTCAGCGCGGCGGTGACGTCGACGAAGACCCACAACTCGCTGACGATCCCGTCTTCGATGTGCTCGTACACGGTGTAGCCGAATCCATGGCGGGTACGGTACGCCCCGGTGCCTCTGCACGGCAGCGGCATCGGCGACCAGACGCGGCCGGTGTCCTCGTCGCGCACATAGAAGGCCTCGCCGCCGGTGTCGGACACCGGATCGTTGAGCCACGGTGTCAGGCGGAACTCGTGCGCGTTTTCGAACCACGTGTAGCCCGGTGCACTCTCGCTGACGACCGTGCCCAGGCGGGCGTTGGCGATCACATTGGCCCACGGCGCCGGCGTCGGGGCGCCTTCGCGCAGCACCACGACGTACTCGCGGCCGTCCTCGCTGAAACTGCCGGTACCGTTGTCGAATCGACCGGCGCCGCGGTACGGAAGGAACGGCCACGGGTCGTCCACCTCCTCGTCGTGCTCGACACCCGGGGGCAGTCCAGGTTCGGGTCCCGGGTCTGCAAACACCGGCAGCCCAGGCGTCTCTTCCATCGCCAGTGCCAGCTCCTGCTGCTCCGCCTGCGGCACCAGCGCCGGAATCCGTCGCACTGGCAGCGGCTGGCGCCCCACCTGCGCGGCCAGCGTGCCGTCCTCGTCGCTGAGCACCACCCGTGCCACCGCCTGCAGCAGAACGCGGTCCTCGTGGCTCATGTTCTGCACCGGCCGCACAAAAATGCCGCCGGGGCGATCCAGCAGGCCCGTCTCGGAACTGGCGGCCACCATCCCCAGAATCTGGTCCTGCAGTTCCTGCCGATAGCCAGCCTTGCTGTCGTTCCAGATCACCAGGTCGGTGTTGAGTCCCTTCTGGCGCCAATACGCATGCGCCTGCACCAGCTGCCTGACCAGTTCTATGTTCTCTGCGTCGGTGACTTTGAGCAGGACGATGGGCAGGTCGCCCGAGATGGCATGGCCCCACAGACCGGATTGCCCGCGCTGGTTCTGCTGCAGGACCGCGTCGCCCGCGCGCAGCAGGGGATTGGCATACAGCACGTGGCTGGCCAGGCGCTCGTACAGCGACGCCTCGGCCTGGCTGGCGTTGATCTGCCGGCGCACCACCTGGCTGTGTGTCCAAGACAGGTCGAAGACACGGTCGGCCAGGCGACGGTCACGGTATTTGTCGACCATCGCCTCGCAACCGGTGCGGTCCGCGCCAATGCCATACACCATGTCCAGCTGCACGGTCTGCTCGGGCTCCAGCACCACGCGGACGCGGATGGCCACGATCGGGTCAAGCACCGAGCCGTCCGTACCGGAGAGGTCGGTATCGGTGGTCAACGCCTGCGGCGTGCGCGGCGTGTTGCCACGCCCCAGGAAGCGCGAACGGTCGGTCTCGTAGGAGATCGACACCACCTCCGCGTCATGCACGGCGACCAGATGGAACATCCATGGTGGCACTTCGTCGTGCGAACGGGGCCGGCGCGTGCAGAGCACGGCCTGCTTGGCGGCCAGGATCTCGCTCTGCACGAAGAGGTTGCTGAAGGCCGGGTGCGCATCGTCGGACGCGGCGGGCGCCAGCACCACTTCGGCATAGGTGGTGATCTCCACCGTGCGCTGGCGGCGGCCGCGGTTGGTCAGGCGCAGGCGCCTGAGCTCGATGTCATCCTCGGCGGAAATGGCGACCTGCAGATGGCTCTCGCAGCCGCGGCGGGCACCGCGGAACTCGGCCTTGGCGTCGGAGAAGATCGCCTCGTAGTGGTCCAGCGCCACGCAGGTGGGCTGGTAGGCGGCAGACCAGAACTCGCCGCTGTCCACGTCGCGCAGGTAGCAGAACGTGCCCCAGGCATCGGTGGTGCCGTCTTCGCGCCAGCGGGTGAGCGACAGGTCGCCGTGGCGGCTGTAGCCGCCGCCGGCATGGGTGAGCATGCCGTGGTAGCGGCCGTTGGAGAGCAGCTGCACTTCCGGGCGCGGGCCCGCCGGGTCGCGCAGGACGCGCAGGGAGGTCTCGTGCTCGGCCATGGCCGAATGCTCGCCCAGGGCTTCGACCTCATGCGGATGGAATACGCCGATGCGCGGGATGCGTTCCTGCAGCAGCAGCAAGGTGGCCTGGAACTCGGTATCGGCAACGAAACGGCGCTGCATCGGCTGGTCACGCAACAGGTAGTCCAGCGACAGCAGGCCCATGCCCTGGTGGTGGGCCATGAACGAACGCAACAGAACGTGATCCTGCCCCGGTGGTAGCCGGGCGGGGGTGTAGTCGATCGCCTCGTACATACCGAAGCGGCCGGAGAACCCTGATCCCTCGAGTGCCTGGAGGTTCTGGCACGCCGCCTCCGGTGCCACCATCAGCGCCATCATGCTGGCATAGGGCGCAATCACCCGATCCTGGCCGAGGCCGCGCTTGAGCCCCAACCCGGGCACACCGAACGCGCGGTACTGGTAGTTCAGGCGGGCATCCACAGCGTTATAGCCGGACTCGGACACGCCCCACGGCAGGTTCAAGGTGCGGCCGTAGACGATCTGTGCCTCGACCGCGTGCCGCGCGGTCTGGTCGAGCAGCGTGTCGGGATAGCTGGGCATCACCAGCTGCGGCATGAGGTACTCGAACATCGAGCCACTCCACGACAACAGCGTCGGTGTGCCGTTGACCTCGGTGAGCATGCGCCCGAGGGCAAACCAGCTTTCCTGCGACAACTGGCCCTGGGCGATGGCGACGAAGGCGCACAGCCGCGCTTCGGAGGCCAGCAGGTCGTAGAAGCTGTTGTCCAGGCGATGGTCGTCGACGTTGTAGCCGATCGAGAGCAGGTTGCGGGTACGGTAGAACAGGAAACCGTACTCCATCAGTGAGAACTGTCCGGCGCGGTGCGCCAGCGCCTGCAATTGCTCGATGCGCGCCTGCGCGTCCGCACCGGCGGAGCCGGGCAGGGCGGACAGTTGGCGCAGGCTGGGCACTGGCGCCTCGTCGTCCGCGCCGGCATCGGCAGGGAGGTCGGCGAGTATCGCGTGGGCGGCATGGCATTCGGCAGCGAACAGGGCGGGCCAGTGCAGCGCACCTTCCTCGGGTGATTCCGGTGCCGGCCATTGCGCCAGCACGGCGTCGGCCAGACCGGCCAGCTCCTGCAGCCGGTCGAGCAGCTGTGCCGTCCCCTGCGGCGGGTCGGTACGCGTCGAGGCGATCCGCTGGCGAAGGTGGTTGAGCGCCTCGCCCAAGGGCGCGTCAGCGGGGCGATGGCGCTGCCGTTCTTCTTCCAGTACGCCGAGCGTATCGGCCAGGCCATCGAACGTGTGCGGTGCCAGCACTGGCGCGTCCACGAGCGCGAGCAGGCCTTGACGCAGCGTCAGCAAGTGGCCGGCCAGGTTGCCGCTGTCCACGGTGGAGACGTAACGCGGCTGCAGCGGCGCCAGGGTTTCGGTGTCGTACCAGTTCAGGAAGTGGCCGCGGTGTCGCGGCAGCTGGTCCAGCGTATCGAACGTGAGCGCCGTACGTTCCGCGACCGCGCCCAGCTGGAGCCAGCCGAAATCCCATGCCGACAGATTGGCCAGCAGGGACAGGCCGATGTTGGTCGGCGAGGTGCGCCGCGCCACCACCAGCGTTGGATGCTCCTGGATGTTATCCGGCGGCAGCCAATGATCCTGCTCGCGCACCCACGCCTGGAAGAACGACCAGGTGCGCCGCGCCAGCCGGCCCAGGAACGCCCGCTGGGTCACGGACAGTTCCGCCACGCTGGCGGCCGGAGGCCGGCCCAGCCACGCCATCAAGGCGGGTGCGAAGACCCACGCCAGCAGCAGGGGCAGGGCGACAGGCAGCGCCTGCGGAGCCACACCCGCCACGACCGCCGCCAGCGCCACCGCCAGCAACGATGCCGGCGCCATCACCCGCCATTCCGCGCCGCGGTCGCTGCCCAGGCGGCGCTCGACTTCGCTGGAGGGGTTCCACTGCAGCAGGTGGCGGCGGGTGACGGTCATGCGCCAGAGCGTGCGCAGCACGGCGCCACCGGCGAGCAACGCTTCGTAGGGCAGACACGCGACTTGGGTGGCCGCGCGCAGCAACGACTGCAGTGTCCCGCGCCCCACCATGATGTAGTGCGCTTCCAGCGGGGTGTCGTCCGGAACGCTCAGCGCATCGCGCAGCATGCCGATCAACGGCGGCGCGAACCACAGTGCCAGCACCCAGGCGGTCCACGCAGCCGGGCTTTCGGCATACAGCCAACCCGCCACCAGCAAGGCCAAGGCAGCGATCGGCACCAGGCTCCGGCGCAGGTTGTCCAGCAATTTGCCGCGCGACAGCAGGCTGAGCCGGTTGCGTTCCCATCCCGATCCCGGGCGCGGGGTCCATGGCATCAGCCAGGGCAACAGCTGCCAGTCGCCGCGGATCCAGCGCGCACGGCGCTTGGCATCGGCGGCGTAGCGCTCCGGATAGTCCTCGTACAGGCGCACATCGCTGACCAGGCCGGCGCGTGCATAGCAGCCTTCCAGCAGGTCGTGGCTGAGGATGCGGTTCTCGGGCAGGCGGCCCTCCAGCGCATGCTCGAACGCTTCGACGTCATAAATGCCCTTGCCGACGAACGAGCCCTCGTCGAACAGGTCCTGGTAGACATCCGAGACCATGCGCGAGTACGGATCGATGCCGGGCTCGCTGCCGAACATCCGGGCAAACCGCGAGGTGCGGCGCGTGCCCAGACTGGTGCCGACGCTGGGCTGCAGAATGCCGTAGCCCTCCACCACACGTTGCAGCGCCGGATCAAAGCGCGGGCGGTTGAGCGGGTGCGCCAGGGTGGCGACGAAGGCGCGTGCGGCATCCCGCGGAAGCTGCGTGTCCGAATCCAGGGTGATGACGTAACGGACCCCAATCAGGGCCGCCTTGTCACCGACGGTACGCATGAACGCGGCCGCATCGCCCTGGCGGAGCAGGGCATTGAGCGCTGCCAGCTTGCCGCGCTTGCGCTCGTGTCCCATCCACACCCCTTCGCCCGGGTTCCATTGCCTGGGACGGTGCAGCAGGTAGAAGCGATCGCCGCGCTCCGGCGCGTAACGACGGTTCAATTCCTCGATGCGCTCCACGGCGTGCGCGAGCAGGGTGTCGTCCGTCGGGGTCTCGACTGCTGCGGCATCGAGAAAGTCCGTCAGCAGCACAAAGCGCAGCTGAGGGTCGCGGTTGGCCAGGAAGCGGACCTCCAGTGCTTCGGTCAAGACATCGATGCCGTCGATGCTGGACAACATCGAGGGGACCGCGACCACGGTGGAGCAGGCGGCAGGGAGACCTTCGCTGAAATCCAGCTTGGGAAGCGGCCTGGGAGTGACCAGTACCGTTGCGGTCCAATTCACCAGGACGATGCCCAGCTCGCTGAACACCAGCAGCCCGAACAGCGCGGCCAGCCAGACGGGCACCGAGCCACTGCCCGAGGCCAGCAGGCCAGCGGTGGCCACCACCGCCAGCAGGGCGATGGGCAGCAGGTACAGGGCAAGGGGCACGCGATGCGCCAGCCGCCGTGCCTTGCGGTGGCGCGGCGCTGCCTGGGCCACGGCGTCAACGGTGGCGCTCACGCCTTCGCCGACGAGCCAGTAGCCCACGTGCATGCGCGGCCCATCAACTGGTGTGGCCGCCCGCGCCAGGTCCAGCGCGATGGTAGCCACGCGCTCTTCGGCGACGCGGCTGCCACGGGCGATCTTCTCCACCACGTGCCGGTAGGCGTCGCGGGTGCCGAAATCCATCTGCGGATAGACGGCCATCGGGTCTTCCCGCAGCCGCTGCTCGACCACACTCATGTCTTCGACAAAGGTGCGCCAATCCATGGTGGAGAGGAAGCGCAGGCTGCCGATGCTGTTGCCGATGGAGACTTGGTCGGCCGCCTGCTGCTGCCCTTCGGCGGCGACCAGTTCGTCGATGCGCTGCCCGGCCGCGGCGGCCCACTGTTCCAGCCAGGCGATGGGCATGGCCCACGCGCCGCCGCGCCCCTGCAGCGAGCGGGTCAGCTCGGCGATGAACGCGCCGGTCAAGGGTGGCTCGGAGCGTGCCATGTCGGCCACCACGAGCACGACATCGGTCGGAGTGTCCGACGCCGCGCGATTGAGGCTGTCCGCCCATTGGGCAGCCAGGCCACGGTCCGTCCCGTCGCGCATCACCCGCGCCGCCATGCGCCGCAGGTTCTCCAGCAGGGCCAGGCGCAGCATGATGGGAACGGCCCACAGCTCGCCCAGGCTCAGCGGCGCGAGCGACTGGTACGAGGCGATGAAGCGGCCCAGCGTATCGGCATCAATGCGGCCATCGCCGTGCGCGATGGCCTGCATCGACAGCTCATACACGCGCGGCAACCCGGCCGAGGGGCCCGCGACCAGCGACGGCAGCTGCCGGCTGTAGCCGCGCGGCAGGTGGCGTCGCGCGGTCTGGATCTGTTCTTCGATCAGGTAGTAGTTGTCGAGCAGCCATTCCCCGGCCGGGGTGACCGGCCGCTGCTCGCGTACCACGTTGCTGAGCAGGGTGTTGGCGTCTTCCAGCACACGCTCATTGGCCTGCAGGCGATCGAGCAGGCGCTCTGCGCCCGGTCGCATCCGCACCCGATGCTGTCGCGCCAGTACGCGGCCGTATGCCTCCATCTGTTCAACGCTGTACAGCGCCGCACGCAGTGGGACCTCGGTGGCTTCGATGGCCGGGACCGAGGCCTGGCGCTCACGCCAGCGCCAACGGACAAGACGACGCAGACGGAGCCAACGACCAAAAAGACGGCGAAAGTGGGGCATAGGTTACCGAGGGGGGCAGGTCGCGTCCTTGCATAGTTGCATTCGGGGTGGCGTGGTAGCTGTGAAGGCGGGAGAGAGAGAAGGGGGCTCCGGTGGTCGCGGCGCAGCCTCAGGCCGTCGGCACAGTGCCGCCGTCGATCGTGTACTCGGCACCGGAGATGGATGCCGCCCGAGGCGAGACGAGGAATGCAATCAGATCGGCTACCTCAGCCGGCGTGGCCGGGCGCCCCAGCGGAATGCCGCCCAGCCCCTGCATGACCTGCTGCCTGGCACCCTCGTAGTCGGTGCCCGCATTGGCTGCAATCCGCTCCACGAAGGCGATCGCAGCATCTGTCTCTATCCAGCCCGGCGACACGCGGACCACGCGCACTCCCTTGGGTGTGACTTCCTTGGAGAGAGCCTTGCTGTAGGTAGACAACGCCGCCTTCGCAGCGGCATAGGCAATCGTGGCGTCGTGGATCGGTCCAGCTTCGCCAAGGCTGCCGATCACATGGGGCTGTCGCGGTCCGCCCTCAGCCAGACCATCCGGCAGTTGGAGTCGCGGCTGGGGGTGCGCCTGTTGAACCGGACCACGCGCAGCGTTTCTCCCACCGAGCCGGGTCGGCGGCTGCACGAGCGAATGGCACCCATGCTGCGTGAAATGGACGCGGCCGTGGCGGAGGCGGTGGACACACGCAACCGCGCTTCGGGAACCTTGCGCATCAACACGCTCAGCATGGCGGCCAAGCGACTGATCGCGCCGCGGCTTGGACGCTTCATACGCGCCCATCCCGATGTGGTGCTGGATATCGTGATTGATGACGGGCTGAGCGACATCGCAGGCGAGGGCTTCGACGCCGGCATCCGTGTGGGCAATCGCGTGCAGAAGGACATGGTGGCGGTCAGGATGACGCCGGATGTCGAACTGCTCGCCGTGGCCTCTCCGGAATACCTTGCCCGTCACGGCGAGCCCAGAACGCCTGAGGATCTGAGCCGTCACGCCTGCATCAATTGGCGCTTCCCCGGCAGCGGGAGGATTGCGGGATGGGAGTTCAGTAAAAAGGCAAAAATGGTCGAGTTCTTTGGGGAAGGCAGCGTGATCTCCAACCACCAGGACATCATCGTGCCTGCTGCGTTGCAAGGACTCGGAATCCTGTACGCCTATAACGACGATGACATCGCCGAAGCACTACGTGACGGCCGCCTGCGCCGCGTGCTGGCTGACTGGTCACCTACGGTCCCTGGCCTGTACCTGTACTACTCGAGCCGACGGCACATGCTGCCGGCGTTGCGCGCCTTCATTGATTGCATGCTGGATCGGGATCTGGGTGGTGAGGCGGTGTGATTGGCGCGGAGTGGACGATCAGCGGCTGGTTGGGAGAGCTGCAATCCCCAATTGACCAGCCTTTCGTCCGTGTGCGGGCACCGGATAGGGCGGGCGATTAGGGATGTTTATCGAGGGTAGGGGAGGGCGACTTCGACCCGAAGCGAGAATTAATCAAGTCTAGAATCGAGCACTTAGCCCGACGCGCACGCGCTGCCAATGGGGTAGTTACCGTCGCTCAGCGAAAGACCGGAACATCCAGGGATAGGCGGGCTTACCCCAACCTGTAGTGCGTGAATCTGGGCTGCGAGTTTCACCTTTACCTAGGGCTAGTCGTACTGAAGCAAGTCGCTAAAGGTGCGTCGGTTCTCCGCAAGCCTGACGAAGCCGTCCAGCACTCGGGCAAAGAACGGTTCGACTTGCTTCCCGACTTCTTCATGCAATCGTGAAATATCCGCCGCTGGGCCCCGATAGTATTCGTTTCGATGTTGGTCGACGGTCGAGATGCACGCTACCTCGCTGCCTTCGAGACGCATAGAGTGCGAGGCTGATATCTCTCCAAGCTCCGTGACATGCTGGAAGTGCCCGGTCATGACCCACGATTCGAGCTCGCGGCGTGGGCTTCCGGCAAGCATGACGGGCACAATGTGGTGCGGCTTGCTTAGCGCCCGTAGCCGCTGTTCAAATTCCGTGGCCACCTCTCCCATGGAGACGAGCGTCGAATGGCGTTGTGCCGTCTCATGTTTCTGCATCATCTCCCCATATCTAGCCAAAGACTGCGCCAAGTCAGAGGCGCCTTCCGAGGAGGGGGTTCGAATCTCTTCCAGGCGCTCGATGAGGTGATCCACAGATTGGAAGCGCCACTTGGGTGCAACTTGAAATCCAACATCGAACACGCTGTAGATCCGCGCAATCCTAGGATCATTGCGAGTGGCGTATGGAAACGCCTCAAGCATGCTCCGATGCGGGGGCGCTGCATCGTCCTCGAATGCGAGCGTCCTGGGGCGCTTTCGGGTGAGCAGGAAGAAGAGGATGCCCACCACGAACGTCACGTCGGATCGCTTGTCGTCGCGAAGCTGGCCTGCGGCCATCTCTGGCAGGCGCAGGAAGCGATTCCCAATCTCCTGCCCCGCGTTGGTAAGGAAGTCGTCGGGACGATCCTCCGGCGGCAGCCATGCGATGCCGAAATCGACTAAAGTCGGTCGGCCGCTGCTGTCGACGATGATGTTTTCGGGCTTGATGTCGCGGTGCAAAACCCCATTGGCGTGGCATCGCGCAACAATCCGCGCAAGCGGAATCACCAAGTCGAGTGCCGCATCGATCGAGAACGGTTTCGTTACGAACTCCTCTAGGTTGCGTCCGTCAACCCATGCCTGCACGAAATACAGAGGTTCGTCATCGCCCGCCGTGCCGACGTTGGAGTCATAGACGTCAGGTACGCCATCCCCTTGCACCTTGCGGAGCCCCATGACTTCGTGCTTCAGGCGCTGCCGGCGCTCGGAAAAGTCCACAGGATTGGGCAGCATCTCCTTGAGCGCCCCCCTGCGCCCGCAGTCCTTTCCGATGACCTGCTTGACAGAACCTTGGCCGCCGTGGCGAGGCTTGATGCCCTCTACTTCTGTCCATCGATCTATCCAGGGCAGCGATTTTGCGGGATCTTCCATGGTGGTCTCGATGTGATGTAAACGATCAGAGTTTAGCGGAGTCATGCAAGCGCGAGCTCTCGTGTCGATCTCAGTACTTCGGGAGGTTCGATGCGCAACCCAGCTGACAAGGGGTTACAACTGCAGCCTGCATCGGACTGGGTGCCCGGCACCGAGCACGCACCTTTAGATTGGATTCCCGAAAGTGCGCAGCGACGGTGGCTATGGCTATGAAGTTGTCCTTGCTACTACTGCTGCACGAGATGTGATGCGTGGGTGACCTCTATCATGCGACGGGGTGGCGACCGCTGGACAGTAATTTGGGGCAGGGGATTAGGAAGATTTATCGGGGGTAGGCATGGCAGCTTCCACGGCCGAGTAGACGTGTGTCATTTGTCCAGCAACGCCAAGCTCGCCTGTTGTGGAAGTGAGGAAGCTAGGCCCCAGATGGCTCGACCTATCTCCGACGCGCTAAAGTCTCTAATCTGCGGAACGCTGGATCTTGTACCAGCCTGCCGGCGGCAGATCGAATCTGATCCAGCGCCTCGGCCAAGTCCATGGGGATTACTGAGCCTTCAGCATTGCCAATGCTCATGTCCAACAAGCGCAGGAACGCTCCTGCCGTCTCCGGCGTGCTGATGGATGTTAATCGGGGGATGCCGTCAACGTCGACCGCCAGTCCGAAGTCGGATATCGACCAACAATCGAAGGGCACGAGAAAGCGTTCGATCGCGTCGACCGCCTCGCTGAATGCGCCTCCTGCAGCGGCAGGCAATTCTGCGAATGCGGCGCTAACACCGCGCGTGGCAAGCGAGCGCTCCTGCGGCCACACACTTTCCAAGAAGGGCGCGATGGCAGTGTGGAAAATCTCGTCTGCGGACTGAGGCGGATGGACCGTCGCATCAGTGGACATCCAGCTGAGAAAGCGCTGTACTGTTTGTGCGGCGTTGGCCCGCACTTCGTCATCTGCGCCGCGCAGCGTTTGCTGCACCTTGGCGTTCTTAATCACCGGATCCCTTCCTTCTCGGAAGGCGTGCAGGGATTCAAGTACGAGGCTCGACAGCAGTGAGCCTCGAGTTTCGCGCCCCAATCGACGGTCGGTTGCCCTGTCCGCGAAGTCGTGCCCGATCACCTTCAGCACATTGGTAAATTGTCGCCTGCGGCCGATGGCGCGCCAAAGTGCCATAGATTGCGCGTCGTTCTGAGCCAATGGCGCTACCAAGTTGCGCTTGGTCCAGTCCTCATCGGCCTTCAGGAAGTATGGAAGCTCTTCTATCAGTCGGTGTCGCCCAATCAAGCCTGACTTGCCGTCCGCTGCAATAATCGAATCACGCATGAAGCGCAGCGAGGCGCTCATTTCGAACGGGCTTTCGTCGCCATTGATGGCAGGACAGGACGCTAGGAAGACGCCAACCAGCCGACCCGACGCTGTGTTAAGGGTGTCCAAGTCCGAAGGTTCTTCGTCGCCACCGGATCCGACGACCTGGTTCAGATCAATAGCCTCGGTCTCGTCATTCGCCTCATTCGTGGCAGCAACGGCGACAGGCCAGAGCTTGATCCACACGGCCAACAGCTTGGGAGACTTCCTGACGACACGCTCCCAAGAGGAGACCCAATACGTGATTCCTTGGATTGCCTGCTCGATCGTGCTGGCCGGCAGCAGCTCCAGTAGATCCAGAACTCTATCGCCGGTGCGACAGTGTTCCGGGGACGTCTCACTGTCTCGATTCGGAGCTTTGAGAGACCAGCCGAAGCGATCCCAAGTGTTGGGGAAGTTGGCGCCACCATCGCGACAAGACTCGAGTTCGGTCAGAATTAGCTTCGCGTTGTCGCCACTCTGAATCCAATCCGAAGCACGCTCGGCGGGATCGTCATTCCAGCTTCTGCTGGCAGAAGCCAGCGCTCCCTCTAGAGCACGCAATAGGTCTTCGCCGCCAAGGTCGTTGAAGTGGTCGTCTGGCTCGTGCTCGACCCATCGCCTGGTCCCGGAATTCAGGAATCCGAACTGAATCGAGTTCATGTTCCTCAGGTCTTGGAAATCGTCCAGGTGACTGGCCAGCCAACTCGACGCTGATTCCGGAAGCCGACTACCGGCCACCTCTATGCGACGCAACTCGCGAGCCGTCCAGTACTGTTGCGCGCTCTTAACTCGGGCGTGGTCCGCATCCCGCGGCCAATACGATCGGGGCGGCCCTCTCTTGATGCGGGCCACCATCCTGTTCCGTGCTTCCTCCGCAACCTCGTCAAAGCGAAGTGCGCGCAACTCGGCTATCTCTGGGAATGCATGAATGTCCCAGAACGGCCGGACCTCCAGTGCAGGCAATACCTCCGTCAATTCATCGGCCGAAGTGACATCTGCTACCTGCGAAAGCGAGGCCCAGAGCCGCAAATAGATAGGATTCGCCAGGTGCTTCCAACGAGACACGAAAGCCTGGGCCTGGCCCCGATCGAGTGCACTTATCCTTTTTACAACAGCGTCGAGAAGTTTGACCGATGGAGCGATCCCCTCGTGGAACTTGTCTACGTCCCAGTTGAATCCGTCTTCGTCTCGAACTTGATAACCAACGTAGTACAACTGTCCCAGTCGCAAGAATTTGTGGTCGCTCTCCCATCCCAACCTGCGGCCGATTGCAATGCCGAGGTTCACAGCTCCTTCGAGCGCGACGCCAAGCGTGACGAGGAAATCAACTTCCTCGATACTATCCAGTCGATAGACGTCGAGATCTGCCAACTTCTGGCTACTGAGTGAAGCGCGGAAGAGATCCTCGATCCGGCGCGGGCGCTTGGAAGTCACCGTCTTGGACAGTTCAACTCGTGCACTTACCTGAAGTCTAGGTTGCACTACTGCGATGATTGCGGCGATCAGAGAGCCGGAGCGCTCGCCGGCATTGATGCGTCGTCGCACGCGGTAGGCATCGGTTTCCGAAGATTCCACCAGTTGCTGTGCCCAACTTTCCTCAATTAGCCGCCACGCCGAGCGCCAAGGTTCCTTGAGCTGTTTCGCGTCCGCGAGTTCCAGAGATTGCAAGACTGCGGCACGTTTGACGATTTCGTGAGGTTTGGATCTCAGCGCCCATTCGACAATGGACCGTTCCGACAACCGCCCATGTAAGAACGCCATCAGCGTACGGACCACATCGCGATCTCTGTCGTTGAACAGGAGCCAATGAGACTTCATGCTGACGCCTCGCTCTCTCGCTCCGAGGTGATCTCCGCAATGGCGTCAAGCCAACCGGTGTCTGCTCCGGCTTTAGAGGCCAGGCTGGCGAGCCTTACGCGTTCGCTAGTGCTTCCGCGGCGAACTAAGTGGTCGAACAAGTCTCGATCGGATTCGTCTGCAGCATTCCTTGGCACCTTGACTATTCGCTTGACCTCGGCTTCGACCTTCGTGGGTTTTCCATTCACGGCGGAAAGGTCAGCCCAACGTTCTAAGAGACTCAGAAGCGACTGGTGATAGTCCTTGCTGTCGTAGACGATCGGCGTGATGCCGCGGCCCTTCCAGTCTTCGACAAGAACAGGGTCCGGCATTTCAGCGCCGACAAACGTAAAGCGCTCTTTGAGATCGTCGAAACGTACTCCGTCAGCGGCAATGGCGTTCAACAGGTAGCGCATGGGAGGGTCGTCGGCACTATAGCCAATGAGCACCAGATGGAACAGCCGCGCTGCGTCGTAAATGAACTCTGGGACGGTGCGCCTGCGCATGTAGAACTCGCCAAAGTCCTGATCTGTAAAGACAAGATCGGAGGTTCTTTTTGAGTTGCGGTCTAAGGCACCATGGATGTGAAGAATGCCGGAGAAGTCGCCACTTCGTCCCGGTCTTGGAATCCCACCGAGTGAGTACGTTTGCAGTTTAGTCTTTCCGTTCGCCCCCCCCTGTAGCAGGAGATCAAAGTTCGTGGTGACGATGGCGGAAGCACCTCCGCGGTCTGCCAGTCGCATGAGCGCTTTGTGGATCGGTGCCGGCTTAGTCCCAGCGGCACGAAGAACTTCGGCGACGGTCGCTCTCACCCGGCTGGTACCGCTGGGCTTGTCGTCAATCCTGCGCTCAAGCATGCCCAGCACCACGTCGTAGTCCCGCCGCTTGAATCGTCTCACCTCAGCAATTTGCTGACTAGTCAGATCGCTAAGGTCGCCAAGCTCGTCATCCTTGCTGCCCGTCACCACGGCGTGCACGCCCGAGTCTAGCTTCGCGTATACATCGATCACTAGTTTACGGAAGTCAGGCAACCCCGCGGGCTTGGACACGCCAGCACCGGCGATAAAGAGAACTTGTCCTCGCGCGTGCGCGAGGAACAGCCGTTCTGGGACGACGGGCAAACCGCTACCAAGTGAGATCACTCGGTCAGGAGGCGGCGACCTCCCAAGCGAGACGAGAAAAGAGCTCAAGACTTGCCCCCCATTGTTAACGAGCTCGTTGGAATATAGAAGGCATACTCACCGCCACTACAACGAAGTCTCATGCTTCCCCCTTGGTTTCATAGTCGCCCATGTGTGGACTATAGCTTGCCGCGCCAAAGCCTCCACACTTAGCAAGCACGGTGCATGAGGAAAACAACTGAGTGCGATGTACCCAGGAATGCCTCACAGCCCAGGAGGCAGGTGATTCAGCTCTCGTCTTTGACACGGCCCACTTCCGGTCGCAAGACCGCCACGATCAAAGAAAATCTACTTCAGCAAACGGGCCGCAGGGTTGTCCTCAGCTGCGCCCGCTTGAAAATGTCCAATCACGCTCCCCACGGATCGGTGCTCGGTCATCGCCATGACCGCCGGCAACGGCACGCCTTGTTTCCCCGCCTCCGTAACAAATCCGGAGCGGAGACTGTGTGCCCCAAAATCCCCCTCCAGTCCCGCCAAACTGGCCCGTCGCTTCACAATCGCAGCCACGGAGCCTGGGAGTAGGGCCGGGCCGACCCTTCCTTTCCAGATCCGCCGGAAGATCGCGCCCTCTTGAATAGCAGCCGCGTCCAGCCAGGCTGTCAACGCCTCGGCGCTGCGCCCTAGGATCGGCTTATCGGGCGTCGAATTCACCTTGATCCCCGCCTGCTGGGTCTTCGAGTACTCCAGCCGATAGATGTAGCCATCCTCGCCAGCCTTGCGAAGGTCGCACATCTCCGCGGCCGAAATCTCGCTACGCCGGCGCCCCCCACTGGCAAAGCCGAAGCAGAGTAGGGCGCGGTCACGCAGGCCTTCCAAACTTTCGCCACAGGTCGCCAGCATGGCCTCGAGCTCGGGGCGTGTGATGGCGGTCTTCTTGGTTGGCCGCTCGCCGCGTTTGACTGAGACGCGTCGCGCGCGACTCAACAGCGTCCTGACACTGGGTAATTCGCACGGAATGAACGGGGCAGGGTGCCCATACAGGAGGCAATTCTATGGCTCGCGGCATCACCGAATCCGACGTTCACACGGCTGCTGACGAACTGGTCGCCAGCGGCGAGCGACCAACGGTAGAGCGCATCCGCGGCCACCTTGGTACGGGGTCACCCAACACGGCGACGCGCTGGCTGGAGACTTGGTGGAAGAATCTAGGCACTCGCCTGCAGCCGGAGCGACCAGATCTGAAGGACGCTCCCGCCGTTCTTGCGGAGATCGCCGGGCAGTGGTGGGCGCTGGCCCTACAGCATGCTCGAGAGGCGGCCCTGGTAGATCTGGCCGAGGCCAGGCGGGAGCTCTCAGCTGAGCGCGAAGAGCACCATCGGCAGCAGGAGGAGTTAGAAAAACAGGCGAGCGAGATCCGCTCTCTTGCAGAGGCAGCCGATCTTTCGGAGAAGCTTGCCACTGCACGTGCGACAGAGCTTCAGAGACTAGTGGAGCAACTCCATGCCCAGATCGGCGAGCTGAAGCAACAACTGAAATCTAGTCATCAGCGTGTGGAACTGCTGGACGCAGCGCGGGATTCACTCGACGCTAGGGTGCAGGAAGTCCAGGAGTTGGCGAGATCTGAGCGAGAATCGCTTGGCCAGTACGTCAGATCTGCCGAGGATCGAGCGCTACGCGACGTAGATCAGGCCCGGCAAGAAGTCAGACTGCTGCAAGCGCAGCTTGCTGCGACGGTAAAGAAACACGCCGGAGTTGAGGCGGACCTCCGGCATGCCGTGGAGCGAGCGCAAGCCGCAGCCAGTTCGGCAACCGCTGAGGCGAACAACCAGCGCGGAAGGAGCGCCGCGCTTGAGGAGCAACTTGCGAGGCTCCAAAGTCTGCCCGCCGAATTCGAGGCAGCGCTTCGGCGAAATCAGCAAGCTCAAAAATCTCCTAAGAAAGCTTCAATACGAGCTAAGAAGGCCACGGCCAAGGCACCATAGGCTTACGTGAGTGTCTTCGGCTTCGCGGCAGCGGCGATTGCGGCGCGTACTTGATTGATCACTTGGTCGTGCGGAATCGTCGGCCTACTGTCAGCCATGGCGCGCTCGACCTTTGCCTGGAACTACTGAGTGTGGCTCTTTGCCTTTTCAGCAAAGTCCTCAGCAGAGCCAAAATCGGTGGGTCGGGCATCGGGCTTGCAGGGTTAAGGGTAAAATTGACGACAATTAGGAAAGCCGGACACCGACACCGCCGTAGTAGCCCGCCAGCCTGACTACGTTCTTACATAATATACATTCCGGCCTTAGCCGATCCCGGCGAAGCCGTTGCAGCAGTAGGCGTCCCGCCGAATCCGGCGGCGATCGCTAGCACCATCGTCATGGCGGCGAGCTTTCGCCAGACGGCCTTTTCTTCGCGGCTGATGGCTCTCGCCTCGCCGACGATCCCGATGACCTTCACAAGCGGTTCGCCAGTCAAGCCTGCCAAGGTCGCGCACACGACCGCGTTGGGTAGTGACACCCCTTTGCGGTAGTTGCTGACCGAACTCGGGCGCACGCCAAGCCGCGCGGCAAGCTCCGAATCATTGCCAGCCCCCGTCGCTGCCTTAGCGGCGTCGAGCAGTGCATCGATAGTCGTCATTTCCAAGACCCTTGACATTGAGATTACAAGGGTATTGAATCACGTCCGGATTCCAAGGGTCTTGGAATTCATCCGCCATCGGCTCCCCTAGGCCGCTGGCGGGGTTCTAGGGGCTAGGGGAGGGGGTAGGGGCATGGACGGAATCATGTTGGTCTGCGGGCTGCTGGGAGCGCTCGCCGTGATCGCTGGAATCGCTCGTCTCGGTGCGTGGGTAATCGACCGCAGGGAAGAGCAGGCAACCAAGGCAATCCGTGACGCTGCATTCGTCGCCCAGGCACGCGCGGAGTTCCTGCCGACACCGAGCCAGATTCGCCATGCGGATCTCGAATATGCCACTGCGATGCTCGATCAGCAGGACATGAGCGAGCGGTGGTCGCATGACTGACTTCAAATGGGCATTCGTTCCCGGTTTGGTCTGGGGCTTTGTTGGCGGCGTATGGGGTGTCCTCTGTTCGTGGCTGGCGCTGCCGCTGGATCGACTGTATCGCTGGTTGTACCGGTTGCCCGAGTGCAAACCCGGCCGCTGCTGCTGCCGACGCACCTGCATCTGTCTGATTCAGGAGCCGCTGAAATGATGGCATCCCGAACGGCACTCGCATGGTTCACCTTGCTATCGATCCCCGGGCTTTTTTACGCGCTCGCTTGGTACACGACTCCAGCGCCGGAGTGGAACCTCTGGCGCGATCTCGCCATCGAGTTCGGCAGCTTTTTCGGCGTAGTGTTTCTTGCCGCGCTCGCTTGCTTGGCCATGGTCTGGGCGGTCAAGCAAGTGATCTATGGTGGCGAAGAGGGCGGTCAGCCATGAGCGGCCACTGCAACTTCTGCCACGCGCCTACCGTCTACTTCTTCCCGGGCGGGCTGTGTGCTGCCTGTACCGGCAAGAACGCCCGCATCAAGCTGGAAGGGCTGACGCCTGCGCCGCGTCCGGAGCTTGCTGCGTTCGATGACGCCATCGGAGTGATGCACGCCTCCGCACGCCGCACCGAGATGGCCTCAGAGGCCATGCAGCGCAATAAGCGCGCGTCTGGTGCTTCGCTCAAATCGTACCTCGCAGCGGCTCCGGTCGCGTTGACTCCTGAGGGCCAGCGCGAAGCGCTGGCCCTTGGGCTTGTCCATTACAAAACAAGTGACAACGGGCCGAAGCACGGCCGTCTGTCTATCGAGATCGACCCGCTGCTGGCGCGGGCGCAACGGCTGCGCAAGTCCGTAATCACGAGTGCACGACTTCATGACCAAGAAGCCAAGAAAGGATCGCGCCGTGGCGCGTGGTACATGCTCACGCTCACCTACCGAGACGGAAGCAATAGCGGCCCTCGTGACGTTAGCGAACTTCTTAAGCGCATGCGGGGGCACTTCAATGGAATTGTCGCTCGGGCCAGACGGTTCGCGGGTGAGGTGTTCCGTTATCTATGGGTCGGCGAGCTCACCCAGCGCGGACGCCCCCACTACCACCTCCTGATCTGGGTGCCCAAGGGCATCTACTTCGGCAAGGTCGATCATCGCGGCTGGTGGCCTCATGGCAGCAGCCAAATCGAAAAGGCGCGTAACGCTGTTGGCTACCTCGCCAAGTACGCATCGAAGTTCACGAGCGTCATTGCCGCTGCGTTTCCCAAGGGTTTCCGCACGCATGGCTGCGGTGGCCTCAACACAGAATCCCGCCGCGAACTGCGGTGGTGGAAATCCCCCGTATCGGCACGTGAAGCGCTCGGCGGTGAAGCCGACATCCGCAAGTGCCAGGGCGGCTATTTCGACAAGCTCACCGGGGAGTTCTGGCCGTCCCCATGGAGAGTGACCTTTGCATTCGGCCGGACCATCGCTTGGAAGGTAATCCCACTATGAAAGTCCAGATTCTCACTGAGTCCGTCTCTGTCCGCAGCTTCCCTGCACGCGACGGCAAAGCCGCTGTCAACTTCACCGAGCAAAAGGCCGCTGTCATTCGTGACGGTGACTTCCCGCTGCCGTTCACCATCGGCCTCGATGAAGGCCAGCAGCCGTACAAGGTCGGCACCTACGAGCTGTGCCCCACGTCGCTTCAGAGCGGCAAGTTCGGCGGGCTGGAATTCGGTCGCCGCATCAAGCTCCTTACCCCATCACCCACGCCCGGCGCTGCGCCGGTCAAGGCATAACCCATGGCCGTGCTGATGCCCGCGTGCTTAGAAGCGAACTTCGACGCCACGACGGGCACCTGCACGGCGGTGGTCTGGATTCCTCAGCCGTCACTACTGCCGGAGCTGCCGGTTGAGGATGCGCAGTTGATAGGGGCAAAGATCGCGCTCCTGTGGGCTGCGGCTTACGCGTTCCGGCTCATTCGCAAGTCCATCTATCACTAGGAGCAACACATGAAGAAGTTCATCAATTCCCTGAAGGGCAAGACTGCCGCCCTGGTCGCCACCGGCTCCACCGCCATGCTCGCACTCCCGGCCATGGCCTCGGGCGGCGGCGGCGGTGTGGACGTCAGCGGCGTCGTTAGCGCCATCGAAGGCGCCAAGTCCTCGGTCAATGACATCGGTGCGGCCGTGATCCTCGTGTTCGTCGGCATCGCCGTCTACAAGTGGGTGCGCCGCGCCCTGTAATAACCACCGGCGGGCAGGGCCGACTCCCTCCCGCCGGTCTCTTGGGATGCGCTACAACGGGGCAGGGGACGTGTTATGGAAGGCTGGATCTGGCTCGGCGCATGGCTGGTCGCCTGCGCAATTATCTTCGTGGACTTCAGCTGATGCGCGCCGCACTGCGCGTCATGCTCACACTCTTCATTCTTGCCGGGACCTACACCGGCGGCGGTGTTTTTATCCCGCCTGCGGCTGCTCAAACCTCAGTTCCTTGTGCCGGTCAGCCGTGTGATCAAGGCATGGCGTATCAGGCCTGCATGACGTACCCGTACAGGTACTCAACCATGCTTCACGTGACGCGTCGCGAGTGCGCGCTATCTGGCCCATTTTCTCAAGGCGATGGCTCGTACTCGTTAAAAGTATTCGGTCCCACTGCGACGTCTAATGGGCAAGAGATCTCATCAACTTTTACGACGTCATTTAAGTTTCAGTCCACCTGCGCCAAACGGCCTGACTGGAATGGTCCCTACCCATATCTTACTGGCGGAGCCCCTCGAAACGGGTCCGTTACGTGCAATGGCGGCTGCAAGCAGGCGTGGTACTCGACGGGAGATGGCTACTTCAACGGCAAGTACAGTTCCGTTCCCGGCACTTGCGAAAACTACGATGATGGCAAGTGCAAGGCCCAATTCGGTGACGGCTACTATTTCAATCAGGGCATGTCGTCTTGTGAGCCTGAGGAGTCAAAATGCCCGGGCGGCGCTGCTGCCAACTCTCTTGGCAAGTGCGAGCCTGAACCATGCCCCGAGGGAAAGACGCTCCTTCCAGATGGCACCTGCAAGATCAAGGAAAACGAGTGTCCCGCTGGCAACATCAAATCACCCGACGGCAAGTGCTTGCCCGGCGAAGGCCAGTGTGCCCAGGGCGAGGCTCGGGGTAAGGACGGCACCTGTAAAAGGGACTCCGACGGCGACGGTGAGCCCGATGAGGAAACCGGCGAGCCGGGCGAAGAGGAACCTGACTCGTTCTCTGGTGGCGACGACTGCAAAACCCCGCCATCTTGCAGCGGCTCCGCGATCCTTTGCGGGCAAGCGCGCATCCAGTGGCGCATTGACTGCAACACCCGCAGGAACCGCAACATCGCCGGCGGCATGTGCAACACCCAGCCTATCTGCACGGGCGATAAGTGCGACGCCATGGAGTACTCATCGCTCCTGATGCAGTGGCGCACGGCGTGTGCCTTGGAGAAGGCTGCGAACGGTACGGGCAACAACGGCGATCTCGCTGCAATTCGCAACGCATTGACCGGCACCGGCGGCAGCGTCAATCCCGGCACTTTGCCCGGTTCGGATGCATGGGTCACCGGCTCCGGCCAGCCCACGAAACCCAACACGGCCGGTTACGGATGGAGCGGTTCTTGCCCGGCGATTCCCGCTGTCAGCTTCATGGGCACCAGCATCCAGATCGACGCAACGCCCATCTGTAACTGGCTCTCCCTTGGCTCATTTTTCGTGATGGGCCTTGCGGCCCTCGGCTCCCTCCGGATCGTTGCTTCTAAGGACTCCTGATGCCACTTTTCATCGCCTCGCTGCTGTCCGGTCTTGCAGCGATCTTTCGCTCTCAGATCGGCACGTGGATCGTTACCGCAATGGCGTGGCTTGGCATCGCCTGGGCAACGCATGAGTTTGCCGTCCAGCCATGGATCGACAATATGCAGTCCAAGATCGGCGGCGGCGCGCCGGGCGGCCAGTGGGGCTCCGTCCTCATTGCTTACGCGGGCATGATGAAGTTCGATCAGGCCTGCACGATGATTGCTTCAGCAGTCGTCACGAAGTTCGGCGTCAACGCCGCACGCGCTGTGCTGGTGCGGAGGACCTAACGTGCCTATCGAGATCTTTACCGGTCAGCCCGGTAACGGCAAAACCGCGCTCATGATGGAGCGCCTACTGAAGGAATCGAAGGACGGCACGCGCCCGTTGTTCGCTGCCGGTATCGACGGGTTGCAGCCTGGACTTGCCACAGCGCTTGATGACCCCCGCGACTGGAATGCCAAGGACGCGGAAGGCAACCACATCGTGCCCGATGGCTCGCTTATTTTTGTCGATGAGGCATGGAAGTGGTTCGGCCATCTACACGATGCAACCAAGCAGGCCACCCCCAAGCATGTACTCGATCTAGCAGAGCATCGCCATCGTGGTCTGGACTTCGTGTGGACGCTTCAGCAGCCCAATCAGCTGTATCCGTTCGCGCGTGGCCTTATCGGATCGCACTCGCATGTTGTGCGTCGGTTCGGCACGAAATTCATCGACGTTTTCCGCTGGGGCGAGTTGCAGGAGGACATTAAATCGTCCGGCAAACGCGAACTTGCCCAGCGCACTACGCGCCTTCTTCCTTCGGGCAGTTTCGGCAGCTACAAGTCGGCCGAAGTGCACACCATCAAGGCCAAGCTCCCGCTCAAGCTGATGGCGTTGCCCGTCATCGTCGTCGTGGCTATGTACCTCGCGTGGGCTGCATGGACGCGCCTCGATGAAGACGGAAAATCGCCCATCGGTGCGGGGGCCGGCCAGCAATCCGCAACAGCGGATGCTGGCGGGTCCCCGCAGGGGTTCGGCTCACCACAGAAAAGCGAACCGCGCTGGCAGTCGGCGAGTGAGTACGCCAAGGATCACCTCCCTCGCATCGCCACCATGCCCTGGACTGCTCCTGTCTTCGATGAACGTCCTGCGGTCAGCGATCCGCTGCTTGTGTGCATGTCTTCCGGTCCCGGCCTCGATGGCCTCGGCAACCGCTCTGAAGGCTCCTGCACGTGCGTCACGGAACAGGGCACCGCATACGACATAAGCCAGCCCGAGTGCCGCACGCTCGCGCGTCACGGTCCCGTCTATAACCCATACCGGCAGCGCAGCGATCAGCAAATGCAGCAGCAGCCGCAACCGCAGATCGCGGGGCAGGGCACCTTGGGCGGCATGAATGGCTCTGTCATTCAACGCCAGACCCGTTCGCTTGGCACCTTCCCCGAGTCTCAGCCATATGAGACGCAGACCAAGGTTCCAGCGACCACGAGGGACATGTGATGACCAGTGGTGGACGCGAGTTGCTGAAGTGGATCGCTGTGCTACTGATGACCGGCGATCACGTTGCCAAGGTGTTCTACGGCGGGCATGTACCGATCATCAGCGAGCTCGGGCGGATCGCGTTCCCGGTGTTCGCGCTGGTGATGGCCTACAACCTCGCCGAGCCGGGCGCCGACATAGCCAAGTCTGTTCGCCGCCTCGCAATGTGGGCGGCGATCGCGCAACCTGCTCACGCCCTGGCGTTCGGTCACTGGCTCCCGCTCAACGTGCTTGCGTCCTTCGCTCTCGCCGCGTCGGTGGTGTGGGCGATCAGGGCAGGGCGATGGTGGCTCGTGGCCGGCCTTGCAGGGCCATTGCCGCTGCTGGTGGACTACCAGTGGGCGGGCATTGCCGTGGTGGTCGCCGGATACGCGCTGCGGCGGCTGCATGGTTCCCCGGCCGGGGTCTTCGTGCAGCTGCTCGCGATAGGCCTGCTGTGCTTCTACAACGGCAATGGCTGGGCGCTGCTGGCGCTGCCGGTCATGTGTCTCGGGCACGCACCGGTAAGCGTTCCGCGCAGCCGCTGGGCGTTCTACGGCTACTATGTGGTCCATCTTGTGTTGTTTGCAGCGTTAGCAGGATTCGCCGGGTAGGTTCTCCCAGCCTCCCGGTATCCGCCGGAAAAGTGTGCCGTTTATGCAACGCAACTCATGCTTTTCAGTTCGCCTGCCGTGTTCAGCCGATTTAGCCGCGGCCTCAGCAGTCGCCCGCTTGAGGCGAATTTCAGCAAGCATCGCCTCGCGCTCTGCATCAGCGAGTACTTGCGTTGGCGTTGCTGGCTCAGCAATCGCGCTATCGGTGGTTCTGAAACGCTCATTCCACGCTGCTTGGGTCTTTGTGAGCATTTGCACGCCGCCAGCTAACAAGGCCACCAAGGCAACCGCCAGAACGGCAAGCCACGGGAATTCCCACCGGCGTCGTTCGATGGGCGGCAAGTACTCCGGTCGTTCTCGTTCCATGAATCCCCCTAGATCGCGTCCTGCGCGCATTCTAGCCGGGGTGTAGGGGCTGCGCCCCTACGGATACGCCGTCAACCCGCAGACCGCCCGAAGTGCCGGTCTCGGAAGTCGCCCAGGTCAACAACGACGACCTTGACCATCTGGCGCTGACCGGCTTTTTTCTGTCCGGCCTCGGCCTTGCGCCGGGAGGCGAACCCGGCGACCCTGAGTTCCATCTGATCGCGCCACGCAAGCCCTGCAATGCGTTCGGGGGTCATGCGGTCACCGTCAGGGCTGACTAGGTAGTTGCCTCTGACGCTCCAGCCCGCGAAGGGGCCGGTCAGGTACTGGCACATGCATCAATGCTCGCTTTGTCCTTGGAACCACGGAGAGGCAAGAGCGATGCCAGCAGGAGGCGGATCAGGCCTGCGTAGTACCGGCTGACGTTTAACATAATATACATTATGCGAAATGGTTGATGGGTCGTCTTTAGTTGATTAGGCTGTGGATCACGCCTTCCCTCCGTTCTCGGGAACCCAACAAAGACGAGATTGCAGCATGTCCTCGTCGCCTTTCAGGGTGGCCATATGAACGGATTCCAGCGTCGTAGGCCTGCGCGAGTGCGTCAGAATTAGCCCAGACCGTCTACTGCTCCTGGCAACGCTGCCAGCCGCCTGCATGAGCATGGATTTGCTCCCATCCGTTCGGCAGCTTTCGGAACGCTTGACCGCCGATGCAAGCCATTCCAGAACGCCCAGAGGCGCCTGACCCCAAGGGAGGCAGCTTGATAACGTTGTCCGAAGAACCCGGGCGCCCAGCGCGTTGGGCCTCGGCTGACAGAGTGCGCGCCTCAACTCGTTCGCAATATGCCTTCATGCTCGGATGCGGGTGATTCGGCCATTCCAGTTCTTGGCAGTTGAAGGGCGTTGTGCTCTTTGACATCGAGTTGTAGGCAGCCTTGGGCGCCGTAGGTACAGGCTTGGGTCTGGGGCCGGTTGCAGAGTGCAATTGAGCCTGCGAAGACCAGACAACTGAAAAAAGCAGCAATCCTGCTGAAATCCTTTTGAGCATGAGCTTCCCCTTGTAGCTGGGGGAAGCTTACCGCGTCGAGCGTACCGCTGCTGAGCGCCCTGCTCCGCTTGGATATCAGGCGCACGCGGAGTGTCGGCTCGCGCGGTGCCTGTGCTGAAATCAACCCGACGTTGCCGCCGCAATCTTGATCGACTTGACGTTCACAAACTCCTTCAGACCTTCCGGGCCGTGCTCACGCCCATAGCCGGATGCCTTCACCCCGCCGAACGGAAGCGATGGCGATGCCACGTCGAAGGTGTTGATGAAGACCATGCCCGTATCGAAATACTTGCTCGCCAGCTCCCGCGCACGCTTCAAGTCACGGCTGAAGATGCCGCCACCCAGGCCATAGCGGCTGTCATTGGCGATGCGCAGCGCATCCTCATCGTCCTCGGCGCGGATGATGGCCGCTGCAGGACCAAACAGCTCATCCTCGTAGGCCACCTGCCCCGGCGCCACATCCGCCAGCACCGTAGCCGGGTAGAACCAGCCGGTGCGGTCCGGCACTTCGCCGCCCACCAGCAGACGCGCCCCCTGCGAGACACTCTTGGTCACCTGTTCGTGCAGCTTGTCGCGCTGCGCCTTGGAGACCATGGGGCCGAGCTGGGTGTCGTCGGCGTTCGGATCGCCCATCCGGATCGCTTCGAACGCCTTTGAATAGCCGCTGACGAAGGCGTCATAGTTCTTCTTTGTCACGATGAAGCGCTTCGCGTTGACACAGGTCTGCCCGTTGTTGAACAGGCGGCCCTTGACGCAGGTCGCCACGGCGAGGTCCAGGTCGGCGTCGTCCAGCACCAGATAGGCGTCGTTGGAGCCCAGCTCAAGCACGGTTTTCTTGAGGGCTGCGCCTGCCTTGGCTGCCACGGTGCGGCCTGCTGCCTCGCTGCCGGTCAGTGTCACCGCGCGCACCAGGTCGTTTTCCACGATGTCATTGGATTGGTCGTGGCTGATCAACAGCACCCCGAACAGCCCCTTGGGCAGCCCGGCACTTTCGTAGATATCACGCAGCAGCAGCCCGCTGCCGGTGCAGCTCTCGGCATGCTTGAGCAGTACACCATTGCCTGCCATCAGGCTGGCGATGGAATAGCGGATCGCCTGGTAAGCCGGGAAGTTCCACGGCTGAATGCCGTAGACCACGCCGATAGGCGCATGGGTCACGACGCCGGTAGCACCGTCCACATCGCGCTCCTCATCGGCCAGAGCAACCGGTCCCTGCTTGGCGGTGTAGTCACAGATAGCGGCACAGAGCTCGACTTCGGTGCGGCTGTCTTCAATGAGCTTGCCGACCTCGTCGGTCATCAGTTGTGCGAATTCTTCCTTGCGCTCGCGAAGCGCTTTAGCGATGTTCGCGATTACGTTTGCCCGTTCATCCAGACTGCGCAGACGCCATTGCGTAAACGCTTCATGGCTTGCCTTCACGACGGCGGCGGCTTCGGCGTCGGACATGTAGGAATAGGTGGCAAGCACTTGTTCGGTCAGCGGATTGGTCGTAGTGAGCTGCTTGTTGGACATGGAGAGAGGCTCTTCACTTCAAAAGGAGGTGTATAGAGGGTCGCCGCCGTGCAGTTCCTCCGCCGTGAATTCTTCCGCGTAGGGCATCACTGGAGGTTCACTGCACCGCATTGCTACAGTGCGGCTTCGGCTTGCCCTGACGAACTTCCCACATGCGCTCCTGGTTGCGAACAGTCTCCATCACTCTGGCGGCAGCGCTGGCTACCGCCGTTGTTGCCAGCCTGCTGCAGACCCAGATCAATCTGCATGCGCTTACGCAGCTCGGCCTCGAGGTCAGCTGGCAGTCCCGGGCTGCCGTCACCGTGGAGGATCTGGCTCGGTTCGGGCCTGTGATGTTTGGCTTTTCGCTGGCAGGCGGCGTTCTCGCGCTTGGTCTGCAAACAGGCCTGCGGCGCCTGGGGTTGAGCGCCCTGCCCTGCGCGCTGCTCGCCGGTGTGGCCGGGCTGGCCATCGTGCTGGCGCTGCTACGCAGTGTGATCCCGATGCCTGCGGTCGCTGCGATCCGGGAGATTCCTGGCTTCGCCCTGCTCAGCCTGTCTGGACTGGTGGGAGGGTATGTGAGCCACGTGCTGACAGGACGTGTCGTGCACGGAGCACGCCGACACGGCCGGGCGGCTTACCTGGTGCCTGCTTGCCTCGTGTTGCTGCCGCTTGCGTCGTTCCTGTTGATGCGCCCGATGCCGGAACGGTCACAGCCCCCTGCGGCGTCGGGATACCAAGTCACCATCGTCGCCGACGGCCTGCAGTGGCCGTGGTCGCTGGCGGAACTTCCGGACGGAAAACTGCTCGTCACCGAAATGGCGGGCCGCCTGAAGGTGATTGACCGCGCCGGCGAACGTGTGGACGTCAACGTTTCCCAATTACCCGAGGGGTATCAGCAGGAGCGCGTGATCGGCCTGATGGACATCGCTCTCTCCCCCGATTACCAGAACGACCACCGTATCTATCTGACGCAGGGCTACCGCGACCCGCGCGGCGTGGGCGTCCGTTTGATGCGTGGTGCGCTCAACTTCGCCGGCGGTGAGTGGTCGATAGATCAGGTGGAGGTTTTATTCGAGTCCACGCCAAAACCCAGCGACGGCAACAACGGTGGGCGTCTGGCCTTTCTCGACCCGCACACCCTGCTGATGACGGTGGGCGATGGGAGTGCGCGGCGGGAGGAAGCCCAGAACCAAAGCAAGTCGCTGGGCAAAGTGATGCGCATTTCGCTCGCCCCGGGTGCCAGCGGCGCTGCCGTGTACACCTCAGGGCACCGCAACCCGCAAGGCATCGTGCGTGACCCTGTCACCGGCGCCATCTATGTGAGCGAACACGGGCCGCGCGGCGGCGATGAGCTCAACCGGCTTCGACCGGGTGGCAATTACGGCTGGCCGCTGGTCAGTCACGGCATCGACTACCCGTTTGCCCGGGTGAGTCCGTTTACGCGACACGAGGGGTTCGAAGACCCGGAGGTGATCTGGTCCCCGTCGATCGCGCCCTCTGGCCTGGCCGTCTATCAAGGCACCCTTTTCAAGGGATGGCAGGGAGATTTCCTGGTGCCTGCATTGCGTGAGCGGAGCGTCCGCCGCCTCGTGCGCGATGGTGATCGCGTGGTGCGCCAGGAGCTGTTGCTCGGTGAGCGAGGTGAACGCATTCGTGACGTCAAGGTGGCTGGAGATGGCTCCATCTACGCGCTCACCGACGGGGTGGACGGGAAACTGCTGCGGCTGGTGCCGAAGGAAATCCCTTGAGCATGCCCACTAGCCGCCGTGATCGGCCAGCGCATCGTGAAAATCAAGCTCGTGGACGATGACAACCCGTGATCCTGCCTTACGCAGTTCAATGGCCTTCTCGACCTTGCGTCCGTAGCACGCAAACGCCCAGCACGGATTGCCTTCTGCACCGATGACCAGGTAATGGACTTTCTTTGAAGGAGATGAGTGAGATGTCCCACCGAGCTTCTCAACGGCGCGTTGGAACTCTGCGCGGGTGAAGCGCGATGACGCGCCTGTAAAGCAGAACCCCCTGTCGAGGAAGCTGATCTCCGGGTCTACCGCGCATAAGCCAACGATCTGCCGCCTTTCCAATACGGGCGGATTGGTGATTGTACGGTCGTCAAGCAGTGGCGTGAATTCCGCGAAGAAAGCCTGGAGCAACGCCTGTTCCTTCGCGTCTATCTGCTTGTCGGCGAGCACCCCAGTGATCAGGCTGCCCACCTCGTCGAATGGCCAGAATGTCTTCAGGTGCTCGTGATCTGCGATCCAATCGGATAGGGCGCGCAGCTCTTCCACGGAGATGTGGGTGTCGGCAACGATGCCGCCCATGATGGCGTGCAAACGCTGCAGGTCGGCAGTCACCTCGTCGTAGAATTCAGTCGAACGCAGGCGTTCACATAGCCACACGATGTCTGCGTGCTCTTCCCCGGTCAGGGCGCCGTCGGCTACGGCGGCAGTGACAACCGGTACGAGTTCGTTGAACGGGTGCTGGTGACGCACGGCTTCGTGCTCGGCCAGCCACAGGTTGAGGTAGTCGAGCTCAAGGGCGTTGATCTGGCCATCGATCACGATACCTTCGACGATGCCGATGAGCGCGTTGACGGACTTGTCCAGCCGGGCCTTTGAGGTGAACTTGAAATAGTTGCGGTGATCCGAGTGCATTGAGTTACGTCCCTGTTCAACGCCGTCCAGTGGCGTGTTGTGGAAACTTACCGCCTACATTTCTTATCCAAATCACGGTCGGGCGCCGTAGCCAAGACTACAGCACCTTTGAATGGGTCACGGGCGATCTGGTGTCCTAGCGGCGCGTCCACGTGCTATCTCCAGGCTCTTGAGGTCACTCGCTGGTAGAAGTAATGTCGTTTTCTGCGCCATATTCCAAAAAGCATAGGTATCGCCCAAGCGGCCAATCAGATTGAGGCCATCAAGCGTCTTAGGACCGACCGTCACGCTTGAGATGTACTTTCCCTCTCCTTGCACTATCTTTTTCGCACGCTCAGCGCCAAACCAGCTCGAAGCGATCGAAACATAGACAAGCATGGCTACGGCGTAGATCAGTAATGGCGAGCTCTTTACTGAAATGGGCACTACCGGTGAATTCGCCACTACAACGACGCAGACAACCGTGAGTAGACCGCCCAGCAAAATGGTCCACGCGCTTGCCAACCAGATAATTGCTCCCACCCCTACTAGTAGGGCAACTGGCGCGATCCACGTGAGCACTTTGCGATCTGGGCTCGTGCTGACTATCTTGCCCTCCAGCCAGCCTCCAAACAGAATGGCGATAAGCATTAGGCCGAGCACCACGCCAATTCCCGCCAAGCCCGCCAGCGCAATCTCGCTCACCGCGACAAACTGGAATGGATCTACGCCGAACTGGCCCCAGTACGCCTGCAGATGGAGCGCGCCCTGAACGAGCCCGAATGTCACGAGGCCGGACCCCCATCCGGCGACGTCGGCGATCGACAGTTCTCTCTTTGTCTGCTCCATCTGCTATCCCCACCTTGAAATCCAACTATAGCGGTGTGGACATAGTTCAGCCAATTGAATGGCTCTGCGATGTAGGCAGGTAGCGGGGCCACGCAGAGGAGTGTCCCTACGCCTTCAGACACTCAATCTTGAAGTTCAGCTCCAGGGTCTCTCCTTGCGCAAGTTGGTTTAGCGCCACATTGAACCCATCAGGCGGCCCAGTCTGCGGCTCCACACAGGTCGCGTGCGCAGCACCGTCGTACACTACCCATTGATCCGTATCCGCCTGAAGCCGTAGCCGCTGCTCTCCAGACACCAGCACCACCTCAGCCTGGTTGATGAAACAGTCATCCCAAGGCCCGGTCGCGGGCGCGGGCGCGACACAAGGCAATGTAGCGATGCCCTCTCCGTCCCGTGGATACATCGCACTCGGCGAGAACAGCAACTGATCGGGCTTCCGAAACCACGGGTGCCAGCCAAGTACCGCCGGCATCGCCTTGTCGCCTGCTTGCACTGCAAGGCGCAGTTCCAGTTGGTTTGGCATCACATGGATTTCCTGCGTCGCCCGGCCCCCGAACGGCCAATAGCCGTCCTCGGGAAGTTCCAGCGACAACATGGCGCTGTTCGCATCGAGACTGTCGACACGCCACGGCCGTGAAAAACCCACCCCGTGGATCGCGTGCGCGCCGAAGTTCGTTGGCAGCGCATACGGCATGCCATCAAACACAAAGCGTCCTCGCCTCACGCGTCCCGCCCACGGCACCATCGGATAGCAGCCCCATCCAATCGCTGCCCCCCCAACCTCCTGCTCGCCTACCAGCCAGTCCACCCCGTCGTACCGGAACTGGGCAATGCGCCCACCGGCTTCCGGTGCAAGCGCGACCTCCAGCGTTCCTGCGCGCAACCAGTACAGGCGACCACCGAGCAACGGAGCCTGCGCATCATCCTTGGGTGACGCCGCTTCAAGCGCCATAGGGATCTATCGTCCGGATGCTGCCGTCCGGATCCATGTGCAGCGGTGTGCACTTGACCGAGCGCAGATGGGTCACGCCGCCGGATAGCAGGGCATCGTGATAGAAGAGGTACCACTGCCCCCCGAACGCGCAGATGGAGTGATGCGTGGTCCAGCCCACCACGGGCTTCAGGATCACGCCGCCATAGGTGAACGGTCCGTACGGGCTGTCACCGATGGCGTAGCACAGCAGGTGCGTATCGCCGGTCGAGTACGAAAGGTAGTACCGCCCCTGGTACTTGTGCAGCCACGGCCCCTCGAAGAACCGGCGCGCATGGTCGTCTGCACGCAGCGGCTGTCCGTGCTCGTCCAGGATGACAATCTCCCGCGCAGGCTCCGCCAGCCGTGTCATGCCCGTATCCAACCGGCCGACCCGCGGGCCGAGTGCCGACGCGTCGCCGGTGGGCTCCTCATATGCCGCATCAAATCGGTTGTCGCGGTACTTCTGCAGCTGGCCGCCCCAGATGCCGCCGAAGTAGAGGTAATGCGTGCCGTCGTCGTCCTCGTACACGGCCGGATCGATCGAATACGTGCCCTCCATCGGCTCGGGCTCGGCGGTGAACGGTCCCTCGGGACGGTCCGCCACGGCAACGCCGATGCGGAACATGCCCTGCCCGTCCTTGGCCGGGAAATAGAGGAAGTAGCGTCCATCGCGGTGGGCCGCATCCGGCGCCCACATCTGCTGGGCGGCCCAGGGCACGTCATTCACATGCAGCGCCACGCCGCAGTCGGTGGCCTCACCTTCGGGCGAGTCCATCCGCAGCACGTGGTAGTCCTCCATGCGGAAGTGCCCGCCCTCATCATCGAAGGATGCGCCGCCGTCGATATCGTGCGATGGATAGATGTACAGGCGCCCCTCGAATACATGGGCCGAGGGATCGGCCGTATAGAGGTGGGTCACCAAGGGCTGGGAGATGGCATGCGCCGCGAGCTGATCAAGGGTGTTTCCCTGCCGACGCAGATGCAGGTCCTGCTCGATGCGCGTCTCCATGCGCTTGTCGATCTTGTAGAAAAAGAGCAGCGCGACTGCGATCAGGAACGGCAGGGAGCAGTAGACGCTCACGGTCATGCGGATGCCGTCCACCACCGCTTGGGGCTGCTGTTCCGCGCCGGCCTGATAGCCGTGGTGCGCGAGAATCCCGGCGACCAGCGCACCGCCGATGCTGAGCCCGATCTTCAGGCCGCACAGCATCGCGGAGAAGATGATCGCGGTGGCGCGGCGATGGTTCTTCCATTCCGAGTAGTCGGCAACGTCTGCGATCATCGCCCACAGCAGCGGGATGGTGATGCCGTAGCAGAACCCGTGCAGCATGAAGGCACCAAAGGCCACCGAGACCGCCGTCGGCGGAAACAGGTAGAACACCAGCAGGAACACGGTAGAGACCAGCAGCGCACCACCAAACACATCACGCTTGCCGAAGCGGTCGGCCAGGCGCCGGGAGACCCCGATGCCCAGGATCATGCACAGGATGCCGCACGCGTTGAACAGGCTGAACGCCGAGGTCGCCGGATCCTCCGGCCAGGTGAAGCCGGACAGGCCCCATCCGTTGAGTGTGGCGTTCAATCCCCCGATGAAGCGGTTGAAGCCGGAGGTGTCGAGGAAGCCCGCAAGTGCGGCCTCGCTCATGTAGTACTGGAAGTAGTAAATGTAGGTGCCGCCTTTCAGGGCCAGGTTGATGAAGACCAGCACGGTCAGGGCCAGCATCACCTTCCACGGCCGGTTGTGCAGCAGGTCGGACAGGTCCTGCATCACCTCGCCGGTCTGTTCCTTGGCCGGCACGATGCGCTCGCGCGTGGTGGCGAAGGTGATCAGGAAGAACAGCGTGCCCACCACCGCGAACACGGTCATCACCCGCTCGAAGCCCTGCACCCGATCCCCGTCGCCCAGGATCAGCACCAGCGGCAACAGCAGGACCTGGATGATGAACTGCGCGATCATCACCGCCACGAAGCGGTAGGCCGAGAGGCTGTTGCGCTGGGCCATGCTGCCGGTGAGCACGCCGCTGAGCGCGGAGTACGGCAGGTTGTTGGCCGCGTACACGAACATCAGCAGGCCATAGGTCACCAGGGCATAGATAACCTTGCCCTGCGCGCCCAGGTCCGGCGTGCTGAAGGCGAGCAGCGACAGCACACCGAACGGGATCGCCGTCCACAGAATCCAGGGCCGGAACTTTCCCCAGCGGCTGACGGTGCGGTCGGCGGCAATGCCGATCAGCGGGGTGAACACGAAGGCACCCAGCAGGCCGATCACGAAGATGATCGTGGCCGCCGTGGCAGGCGGCAACCGGTATACGTCGGTATAGAAGAACGCCAGGTAGGTGATCAGCGTCTGGAAGATCAGGTTGGCCGCAAGGTCGCCCAGGCTGTAGCCAAGTTTCTCCCGGACCGACAGCGTGTGCTCGGCGGTATCCGTGCGACGGGCATCAGTCACGATTCGCCTCCACGGTGAAACGGCTCCGCACGCGGGCATCGGCGCTTGAGTCGCCTATCCGTACTTCGTATGCCCCGGGCCGCACGACATAGGCGCCCCGCGCGTCGTCGTACTCGCGCAGCGCCTGTTGCGCGTCCAGATCGAAGGTCACGGTGCGCCGCTCGCCAGGCGCCAGGTGAACACGTTGGAAGCCGCGCAGCGTCTGCTGTGCATCGCCTGCGCCAGCCGCCAGCCGCCGCACGTACAGCTGCACCACTTCATCGCCCGCGCGTTTGCCGGCGTTCGCCACCTCCACCTGCACCTTGAGCGTGCCGTGGTCGGCGATGCGCGGCACATCGAGCCTTGGCTTGCCGTAGTCGAACCGGGTATAGGAGAGCCCGTAACCGAACGGATACAGCGGGGTGCCGTGGAAATAGCGGTAGGTGCGGCCTTCCATCGCGTAATCATCGAACGCGGGCATTGCCTGGTCTGCGCGGTAGAACGTTACCGGCAGCCGGCCGGCCGGATTGACGTCGCCAAACAGCGCCTCGCCCACGGCGGTGCCGCCGCGTTGCCCGGGATACCAGCTCATCAGGATCGCGGACAGATTCGCCTGGGCCCACTCCACCGCCAGCGCCGACCCTCCCGTCAGCACCATCACCACCGGCTTGCCCGTGGCGTGCAGCGCTTCCAGCAGGGCGCGCTGGGTAGCGGGCAGACGCAGGTCGGTGCGGTCGCCGCCGGCGAAGCCCGGATAGTTGACCGTCATCTCTTCGCCCTCGACATCGCCGGTCAGGCCGCCGACGAACACCACCACGTCCGCACTCCGGGCGGCATCGACGGCTTCTTCGAACGGCGGCTTCGCCCCGGGCATGCGCCAGCCCAGCCGCACGCCGGCGTCGCGCTCGGCATCGTAGTACTCCAGCGTCAGCTCATAGGCACGTCCCGCCTGCAGCTCCAGATCGACACCGTCGCTGCGCAGGCGATCACTGTTGGCCCAGTGGTCCAGCACCCGCTTGCCATCCACGTAGAGGCGGAAGCCGTCGTCGGCCGCCGCCTCGATCCGGTAGCGGCCCGATACCGGCGGCAGCAGCTGGCCACGCCAGCGGATGCTGAAGCCATCGTTGGGAATGCCCTGCCCCGGCGCCGCTTCGCCGCGGGCCAGCAGATTGTCGGTCGGCGAGCCGCGGTCCCAGCCGAAGCCGATCTGAGCATCGGTGCGGACCAGTGCTGGCGCGCCCGACAGATCCGGCGTACGGAAGTACTCACCGCGCAGGCCGCGTTCCGGCGAGTCGGCCGAGGGCCGCAGATATGCCGCCTCGATCAGCGGCGTCGCGCTCGGATCGTCGCGTCCTTCGACCAGGTCAACACCACGGGCATAGCGCACCTCGATACCCTTCGCCGCGTCGCGGATGCCCTGCAGGATCGTCACCGGTGCCGCCGGTGTGCCGAAGTAGTTGCCGAGCAGCGCCATGGTGTCATCGGCGGTGGGGCCGACCACCGCGATGCGCTTGAGGTTGCGTGACAGCGGCAGCACGCCATCGTTCTTCAGCAGCACCAGTGATGCCTGCGCGGCCTTCAGGGCCAGCGCATCGTGCGCCGGGGCCTGGTTCACCGAGGCCGGAATCTGCGCCCAGCGCACGCGCTCGGGCGGATCGAACATGCCCAGCCGCATCCGCGCGGTGAACAGGCGCGTCACCGCATCGTCGATCTCCGCTTCGCTGATCAGGCCCTGGCGTACAGCCGCCGGGAGCGTGGCGTATTCCTGGCCGCACTCCAGCTCGGTGCCGTTCTTCACCGCCAGTGCCGCCGCAGCCTCGCGGGTGGGGACGATTTTGTGATGCTTCCAGATATCCACGATGGCCCAGCAGTCCGACACCACGTAGCCCTTGAACCCCCAATCGCGGCGCAGCACGTCGCGCAGCAGGAACTGGCTGGCGCTGGCGGATTCGCCGTAGACACGGTTGTAGGCCCCCATCACCGCATCCACTTGGCCCTCCTTCACCAGCGCCTCGAACGCCGGCAGGTAGGTGTCGTACAGATCGCGCTTGCTGGGGCGGGCGTCGAAGTGGTGGCGGTCGGCCTCAGGGCCGCTGTGCACGGCCAGGTGCTTGGCCGTGGCGTCCAGCTTGCGGTACACCGGGTCATCGCCCTGCAGGCCCTGCACGAAGGCGACGCCCATCCGCGCGGTGAGGTACGGGTCCTCGCCGTAGGTCTCCTGGCCCCGCCCCCAGCGCGGGTCGCGGAAGATGTTGATGTTCGGCGACCAGTAGGTCAGCCCCTGATAGCGGCCATGCAATCCTTCACGGACGAACTGGTGATGCTTGGCCCGCGCCTCGTCGCTGATGGTGGTGGCCACCTGCCCCATCAACGGCACATCGAAGGTGGCGGCCAGCCCGATGGCCTGCGGGAACACCGTGGCCTGCCCTGCCCGCGCCACGCCATGCAGCCCCTCGTTCCACCAGTCGTAGGCCGGAACGCCCAGTCGCTTGATGGCGGGCGCGGCGTTCTGCATCTGGGCGGCCTTTTCCTCCAGGGTCATCTGCCCCACCAGCGCGGCGGCGCGGGTTTCAAAGCTGGCCGATGTATCCAGCCACGGCTGGGCGTTGGCGGCGTGACCGGTGCTCGCCACTGTCACGGCAGCGCACAGCGCCAGCGTGCAGAGAATGGGGCCACGGCGGCCGCTGTGGAGGGAAGACGTACGCGTCATCAGTTGCTCCTCAAAGCGCGCTCGTCGCGCGCGAATGGTCCCAGCAGGGCGCCGACAAAGCCGCCTGCGCGATCCGTACTCAATACCGTTCCGTCCACGTCGCCCGCGAGGGTCTGCCAACCACGCCCGTCGTCCGTATCGAACGCGAAGGCATAGCGCCCCTCGTCACCGGCGATCTTCAAGCGCAGCGACGTGGCTGCGGTTACCTCGCGCGTGGCCAACGTGCGGGTCACGCCGCTGCCGTCGCGCCCTTCAAGGAAGACCGCCACGCGATCCCCGCCGAGGCTGCGCGCGCCAAGGAAGTACCAGTACGCCTCGTTCTGGAACGCGGCAAGGCCCGCCGCCACACCCGCGGCCGGCCGCGTCATGTCAGTGCTGGCCTCGAAGCGCAGGTGCTGCTGGCGACGCCCGAGGAAGGCGGGATTGCGCAGCGTGTCCAGGTTCTCCGTCAGCGGATGCACGGCCAGTGCGCCCGGACGCAGGCTGAGGTCTGCCCACGCCTGTTTGGGGACACGCACCTGCACCCATCTGGTGCCAAGCGTCGGTGCATCGAAGCCGTCGCGATCGACGAAATTGCCGGTCGACGGTGCCTGCGAGGCATCGCCCTGCATCCATGACGGTGCCTTGGCCGCATACGGAATGGCCTGCTCTGGCGGCAGGATCACCGGCCAGCCGTCACGCCATTGCACGGGCAGCAGATACGTCTCCCGCCCCGTGTTGTAGTGCCGTATCTGGTAGTTGCGGCTGGCCAGGAACACGGCCCACCAAGTGCCGTCCGGACCTTCCACGAGGTCGGCGTGCCCGGCATTGGTGATCGGCAGCGGCCGGTCGTCGGGCAGGTCGCGCTGGGTGAGAATCGGATTGCCCGCATACGGGAGGTACGGCCCCCACACCTGGCGGCTGCGCAGAACCACCTGGGAATGCTGCGGGCCGGTACCGCCCTCCGCGTCGGAGAGGTAGTACCAGCCGTCGTGCTTGTAGACGTGCGGCCCCTCGATCCAGATCGGATTCTTCGCCGGCTCCACCCCACCGTCGATGAGTACCTTGCGCGGCCCGACCGGTCTGAACGCGGCCAGATCGATCTGCTGCATCCAGATCGCGCGGTGACCCTCGTAGCGTGGCGGACCGGGCGGAACATCATTGTTCACCAGGTACACGGCACCGTCGTCGTCGAAAAACAGCGACGGGTCGATGCCATCGATGCTGGGCAGCCAGTGCGGGTCCGACCAGGGGCCGGCGGGATCGCGCGCGGTCGCGATGAAGTTGCCGCCGCTGTCGACCGCCGTGGTGACCACATAGAACACGCCGTCGTGGTATTCGATAGCCGGGGCAAAGATGCCGCGGGAGACGCTCAGGCCGTCAAAATCCAGCTGCGTGGGGCGGTCGATCACGTTGCCGATCTGCTTCCAGTGCACCAGATCGACGCTTTCGAACACCGGAATGCCCGGAAAGTAGGTGAAGCTGGAATTGACCAGATAGAACCGATCGTTGGCGCGGACGATGCTTGGATCCGCATGGAAGCCGGCCAGGATCGGGTTGCGGTAGTAACCGGCGGGCAGCGGCGTCTCAAAGGCCGCATCGTGACCGGCATACTCGAACCAATCGAAGTACACCGGCGGCGCGGGCGTGGCGGCCAGCGACGGTGCTGCGGACAGCAACACAAGTGCCGCAGTCAACAGCAGGCGCACCACGGGTGCTCGTCGGTGGCGACCGTGGGCAAGCCAGTCACTCCAGCGTGTTTGACTCATCGTCCATCTCCCGGTGCGGAAGGAAACTGCAGGGCCTCATACCAGGCCAGCGGGTGCGGCGGTGCGGTTTCGCCGGCAGGCAACGGCCTGCCGCTCACCGACTGGAAGTACGCCACGCTGGCATCGCGCCACCACTGCGCTTCGCGGCGCTGGATGCTGAGAAAGGCGGCCACCTGCGCATGTCGTTGCGCATCCACCCTGCCCTGCAGGCCGGCCCAGGTCGCCTGCATGCCCTGCACCTGACGTATGCCCTGCGTATAGCGCCCGATCAGTTCGTCCCACAATGGCCGTCCCGACGCCATGCGGTGATCCCACGGCACATGGTGGAACCACAGCAGCAGCGGCTCCGGCACGCGCGCCAGATCCCCATACTCCGCGGCTACCTCCGGTGCGTACTGGCCCACCGCATTACTGCCACCAGCGGTCCTATCAAAGCCGATGCCATCACGATCGGCGCGGTGGTAATAGACCGACGTCCAGTCCGCGCGGGGGCCGCCGTCCACCCAGGGGCCCGGCCCGTAGTGGTGCCCGCGCTCCATCAGGTGGTGCAGACCCAGTGGCGTCATGTAGTTCACCGCCGCCTCGCGCGAGCCCATCATCATCTCCACGATGGGCTGTACCACCGCGGGAGACGGGGTGAACGTCATCGCCGCCCAGTCAGCCGCGATGTCGCGGCTGGGCTGACGCGGATTCCAGGCGAGACGACCGAAGGCATACCAGTTGGCCTGATCGAAGTGCGAGCCACTCCAGCTGCGGTCATTGCCGATGTTGGCCACGCCGGCCATGCCGGTCAGGAACTGCGCCACCGCAGCGTCCTCACCGCGCACGTGGGTGTCGGACTGCAGCACCTCCTCGTACAGTGGCCCCAGGTACACAAGGTGCGTGGCGAAGCCGAGATACTCCTTGGTGATCTGGACCTCCATCATCAGCGGCGTGCGTGGCATGGCGCCGAACAGCGGATGGAAGGGCTCCCGCGGTTGGAAATCGATGGGCCCGTTCTTCACCTGCACGATCACGTTCGGGAGGAAGGCACCGTCCAGGCCAACAAACTCGGTGTACGCCTGCGTGGCGCGGTCCGCCGGCACGTCGTGCGCGTAGACGAAGGCCCGCCACATCACGATGCCGCCGTGCGGTGCCAGCGCGGCGGCCAACAGGTTGGCACCGTCCGCATGCGAACGACCATAGTCCTGCGGGCCGGGTTGCCCTTCCGAGTTGGCCTTCACCAGAAAGCCGCCGAAATCCGGAATGCGCGTGTAGATGTCGTCGGCCTTGTCGCGCCACCAACGCTGCACGGCCGGGTCGAGCGGATCGGCAGTGGTCAGCCCACCCAGCTCGATCGGTGCGCTGAAGCGCGCGCTCAGGTACACGCGGATGCCGTAGGGCCGGAAGATGTCGGCCAGCGCCGCTGCTTTGGCGAGATAGTCCGGCGCCAGGCTCTGCGCGCTGGCATTCACATTGTTCAGCACCGTGCCGTTGATGCCCAGCGAGGCGTTTGCGCGCGCGTAGTCCGTGTAACGAGGATCGCGCCATTCCGGCAGGGTCTGCCAGTCCCACAGCGAGCGACCCGCATAGCCGCGTTCTACATACCCGTCCAGGTTGTCCCAGTGGTTGAGCAGGCGCAGACGGAGCCGTGGCGATTCGCGCACCTCAAGCGGATCCAATGAGGCGCCGGTCTGCAGCAGTCGCAGCAGGTGGAACACGCCGTACAGCACGCCGATATCGTGGGGTGCGGCCACCAGCAGCACATCGTGCCCGTCGATCTGCGCATGCCGGAGCAGGTAGCCCTCGTCACCCAGCGCGTCCATCTCCGTGCGCAGCGACGCGATCACTACCGACGACTGCGGCGTACCCAGCACCACGGTCGGGGCAGTGATCGCCACTGTGTTCATCCGGGGGGCGCGACCCAGCAGGCCGCTGAGGCCGCGCACCAGCTCCTCGCGTGCGGCACGCTGCGTCGGCGTGTGATCAGGGGCCACGACCTCCCCGAGCTGCGTGCGGTAGTCCGCCGCGAGTGCAGGTGCCAGCGGGGCATAGCGCATCCAGAGGGCATAGCCATCCTCCGCGCGAACATTGCCCGTGAACGCCAGCAATACCGCAGCAGCAACCAGCATCCAGTGACACCGCTCGACATACCAACGGGACAGTGGCGTCGCCCCCAAACCTTGTAAGCTCAGGCCGTGCCCGCCTCGCGGCAGCGTCACGAAGAACAAGGGCAAGACGTAGTGGACAAGCCGAAGAAATCGGTCCGCCGCAAAACCAGTGGCGTGACGATCGACGAGGTGGCGGCCCTGGCCGGGGTATCGCCGATGACGGTGTCGCGCGCGATCAATCACGGAAAAGTGCGGGATGTCACGCGCGACCGTGTCCTGCGCGCGGTGCGCGAACTGGGCTATACGCCCAACCTGGCCGCCAGTTCGCTGGCCGCCGCGCAACACACCCGCATCGCGCTGATCTACACCAATCCCAGCGGTGCCTACCTGCGCGAGCTGCTGGTCGGCCTGCTGCGGGTTGCCGCCAACGCCGCCATCCAGCTGGTGATCCACTACTGGGACAACTTCGATCCCGACGCCGAACGCAAGGCCGCGCGTGCCTTGGCCGGTCGGGTGGACGGAGTCATTCTGCCGCCCCCGCTGTGCGAGTCGCAGGTCGCCGTGAACGAGCTGGTCATGGCCGGCATCCCGGTGGTGGCCATCGCATCGGGGCACCTGAGGGACGATATCTCCTGCGTCCGCATCGACGACTTCCACGCGGGCAAGGAGATGGCTGAACACCTGATCCAGCATGGTCACCGCCGGATCGGCTTCATCTGCGGCCGCAACGACCTCAGCGCGAGTGCGCGACGCTACGATGGGTTTGTCAGCGCCCTGCATGACGCCGGGCTGGAAGTCGACCCCGATCTGGTCCAGCCGGGGGATTACACCTACCGCTCGGGTCTTGCCGCGGCCGAGGCGCTGCTGTCCCATCGCCGGCCGCCGACCGCGATCTTCGCCAGCAACGACGACATGGGCGCTGCGGCGATCTCCGTCGCGCACCGGCGCGGCCTGGAGGTGCCCCGCGACCTGTCGGTGGTGGGCTTCGATGACACCTCGGCCGCCACGACCGTCTGGCCGGAGCTCACGACCCTTCATCAGCCGATTGCCTCGATGGCCGATGCGGCCATCGATATCCTGCTGCGCACTATCCGCCGCAGGTCCGACGATGCGCGCGTGCTGACGGACCATGTCGTGCCCCACCGGCTGGTGATGCGCGATTCGGTCGCAAGCCCCTCCCAGCGTTGAACGCGCCAGGCCCACGCTTGCCTCCATCAGACACCGCGCTCGGAACGTGACGGGGTGGTGGGTCATGGCGCTCCTCCTCGGCGCCGCGCTCAGCGCAGCAGGTACTGGTTGATCAGGTTCTCGTAGCGCTCCTGCCTGCCGCTGATCTGGCGGGGCTCGCCGCCCTTGGCACCCAGTGCGGCCAGATCAGTGAGGCTGAGCGCACCGCGGGCGAACTCCTTGCCGGCACCGCTGTCGAAGCTGGCATACCGCTCGTTGCGCCACTGTTCCCAGGGCGAGTCGTTAAGCAGCGCATGGGCAACTTCCAGCCCCCGGGCGAAGGCATCCATGCCGCCGATATGGGCAATGAACAGGTCGTCCAGATCGGTCGACTCCCGCCGCACCTTGGCATCGAAGTTCAAGCCGCCTTCCAGGCCCCCTTGGCGCAGCACCACCAGCATCGCGCCCACCGCGTCGTACAGATCGGTCGGGAACTGGTCGGTATCCCAGCCGTTCTGCGCGTTGCCCCGGTTGGCGTCGATGCTGCCCAGCAGGCCATGGTCCGAGGCCACCTGCAGATCGTGTTCGAAGGTGTGGCCGGAAAGCGTTGCGTGGTTGGCCTCGATGTTGAGTTTGAAGTCCTTGTCCAGACCATGCTCCTTCAGGAAGCCGGTCACCGTCGCGCTGTCGAAATCGTACTGGTGCTTCATCGGCTCCATCGGCTTGGGCTCGATCAGGAAATTGCCCTTCAGGCCGATGCTGCGGCCGTAATCGCGCGCCATCGTCAGGAACCGCGCGAAATGCTCGACTTCGCGCTTCATCTGGGTGTTCACCAGTGAGGCATAGCCTTCCCGGCCGCCCCAGAACACGTAATGCTCGCCGCCCAGTTCAACGGTCGCCTCCAGCGCCGCTTTCACCTGTACCGCGGCACGCGCGACGACCGCAAAATCGGGATTGGTCGATGCACCGTTCATGTAACGCGGATGCGAGAACAGATTGGCCGTGCCCCACAGCAGCTTCATGCCGGTCGCTTCCTGGCGCGCCTTGGCCAAGCCCACCATGTGCTTCAGGTTCTTCTCGTACTGGCCCACATCCTCGGCGTCCGGGGCCAGGTCGATATCGTGGAAGCACCAGTACGGCACACCCAATTTGGTGAAGAACTCAAACGCGGCATCCACCTTCGCCTCGGCCGATGCCAGCGGTGAGCCGACCTCCCAGGGGAAGTGCCGCGTGCCCGGGCCAAACGGATCGTGTCCGGCGTTGCAGAAGGTGTGCCAGTAGCAGACCGCGAAGCGCAGATGCTCCTCCATGGTCTTGCCACCGATGATCTTGCCCGCGTCGTAGACCTTGAAGGCGAGCGGGTTATCCGAACCCCGGCCTTCGAAGGGGATCCGGCCGATGCCGGGGAAGTATTCCTTGGCGCCGATGAAGGGCTGCATGCTCATGGTGCGGTGTCCTGTCGTTGTGCGAGGGGTCGCGTAGAAGAATCAGCCGCGATACAGCGGCGTGAGGGCGTCGAGATGGCGCAGAAAACGGGCGTACGCCGTGGCGTAGGCCTGGGTGCGTGCCGGATCCGGGCGCGCGGAAAGCTGGGGGGCGAGCGCGACATGCCGGTCAGCGATGTCGGTGATCGAGGCGGTATCGCCGCGTGCGCGGCCTACGGCCCACAACGCCTGCAACGCGGCACCGAACGCCGCGCCCTCGGCCTGCGTGGGGACGTCCACCGGCAGGCCGAACACATCGGCGACCAGTTGCCGCCACTGCGCGCTGTTGCTGCCACCGCCGGTGAGCACGATGCGCTCGAACGTCATGCCGGCGCGAACGAACGCGTCAAAGCCGTACTTCAGGCTGTAGGTCGCCCCTTCCATGGCGGCACGGTAGATATGCGCCGGCGTCATGTTGGTCGTGTCCAGACCGGCCAGCACACCCTTGCCCAGCGGCAGGTCCGGCGTGCGCTCACCATTGAGGAACGGCAGCATCACCAGTCCGTCGGCCCCGGGCGAGGTGGCCCGCAGGTGGGCATCGCCGTCGCGGGTACTGAAGCCGAAGGCAGCGGCGACCTGTTCGGTCACCACGGTGCAGTTCATCGTGCAGATCAGCGGCAGCCAGCCGCCGGTCGAGGAGCAGAATGCGGCCCAGGCGCCGTCCGGGTCGACCACCGGCGTATCGGCGCAGGCAAACAGGGTGCCCGAGGTACCCAGGCTCATCGCCAGGCGTCCGGGCGAAACGCAGCCGGTGCCGATGGCCGCCATCATGTTGTCGCCGCCCCCGACCGCGACCTTGATGGCGCTGGGCAGCCCCAGTTCGGTCGCGACGGCAGGGTCGATGTCGAACACCTCGTCGGGCGCGGCGATGCGCGGCAGGCAGGCGGCCAGGTCCGGCGCCGGATCGGTCGCGCGCAGCAGCTCGGTCGACCAGGTACGGGTGCGTACATCCAGCCAGCCCGTGCCCGAGGCATCCCCGTACTCGCAGAAGCGCTGGCCGGTCAGTACGAAGTTGAGGTAGTCGTGCGGCAGCAGGATGGTGGCAAGCCGCGCGTACGCGTCGGGGCGGTGCGTTTTCGTCCAGGGCAGCTTGGAGGCGGTATAGCCGGTCAGGACAGGGTTGCCGGCCAGTGCGATCGTGCGCGCCACGCCGCCTGCCGCGTCCATGATCTGCGTGCACTCGGCCGAGGTGCTGGTATCGCACCACAGTTTGGCCGGCGCGAGGACCTCCCCTGCCGCATCCAGCGGGACGAAGCCGTGTTGCTGGCCCGAGACCGCCAACGCAGTGATCCGCGATCGCACCGATGGATCAATGGCATGGAAGCACGCGTGCAGTGCCGCCACCCAGTCCGCCGGCTGCTGTTCGCGGCTGCCATCGGCGGCGGAGGCCAGGCTCAGCGGCGCGCTGGTGCTGGCCACCAGACCGCGCCCGGCTGGGTCGTACACCACGACCTTGAGGCTCTGCGTACCTGCATCGATTCCGGCCACCAGATCCATGTTCTGCACTCCGTTCGTTAAAAAGGTAGCGCTACCATTTCTGTGCGACAGCGTGGTGTTCCGTTACGCCACCACCGCGCCCCGTGACCACACCTGCTGCGCCGCCTTGCAGTACTGTTCGATGAACGCGGCCTGCGACGGCATCGTCGCGACCGCCTGCTCGATCGGCTGTCGGAGCCGCGTCAACAGCGTGCGCAGGTCCGCGTCATTGATGGCTGCGGCCAGCGGATGCGGTGGTCCCGGCTGGATCCCCTGCCCCATCAACACGCTGGTCCAGGAGTCCACGCGGAACAGCTCCCCGGGGTCCTGCCAGGCATGCGCGCGCTCGCGCCAGGCGCGCAGCCGGACGGCGAGCGACTCGGGCAGCGCCATCTCGCGACACGCCTTCCACATCGGCTCGTCGCGTTGGTTGGCGTGGTAGTGCAGGATGATGAAATCGCGCACATGTTCCATCTCCTGGCGGCTGACCTCGTTGTACAGGTCCACCAGCGCCGGGCTGATACCGTCGGACGGGAACAGCTGGATCAGGCGTACCACCGCGCTGATGGTCAAGTGGATGCTGGTCGATTCCAACGGCTCGATGAAACCACTGGCAAGCCCGAGTGCCACCACGTTCTTGTTCCAGGCTTTCAAGCGGCGTCCACTGCGGAACGGCACCAGCCAGGGGTCCCGCAGGGGCGGGCCGTCAACATCGCGCAGCAGCTTGGCCTGTGCTTCGTCATCGGACATGTGGCGGCTGGAGAAGACCAGCCCGCAGCCGACCCGGTGCTGCAGCGCGATATGCCAGCGCCAGCCAGCCTCGTGTGCGATCGCGCGGGTGTACGGAACCGGCGGCCCGACCGCCTCGGTCTGCACCGCAACGGCGCGATCACTGGGCAGCCATTCGTTCCAGTCTTCGTAGCCGGTATGCAGGGTCTGCTCGGTCAACAGACCGCGGAACCCGGTGCAGTCGATGAACAGATCGCCCTCGATGACCTGTCCGTCTTCCAGCACCAGTGCCGCCACGGCGCCGTCATGGGCATGTTGCCGGACCTCGCGGATCTTGCCTTCCACCCGTCGCAGTCCGTGGGTTTCTGCCTTGCGCCGCAGGAATTTCGCATAGAGCCCGGCGTCGAAGTGATACGCGTAATTGACCTGTGGCTGGGTCTGCAGCGAGAAGCGGTCTGCACGCGAGGTGACGCTCTCCAGGCAGAAGTCGCCGAGGTCCGAGGGCATGCCGCGGCGCAGGCTGTCCAGCCAGAAATGGTGGAAGGGCGTGGCCCAGGTCCCCTGCCCGATCGTACCGAACGGATGGATGAAGCGATCCCCGGGGCGACGCCAGTTCTCGAACGAGATCGACAGCTTGAACGTGCCGGCCACGGCCTGCAGGAATTCCTGCTCATCAATCTGCAGGAAGCGATGGAACGCCCGGATAGGCGGCACGGTGGATTCGCCGACACCCACGGTCCCGATCTGCTCGGACTCCACCAGGGTGATGTCCAGCTGGTCGCGGAACTGATGGGACAACGCACAGCCGGCCAGCCAGCCTGCGGTGCCGCCTCCGGCGATGACGACCTTGCGGATCCGTCCTTGCGATGCGTTCGCCACGTTCAATGCGATGCTCCCATCAGCGGTTGAGTCGAGCCAGCAACTGGGCGCGCGTGCGGCGCGCCTGCGTCTCGTCGAACGGTGCCAGTTCACCCCGGGCGGCGTCGGGCAGGTGCTGGCCTGCGCGCTCGGCGGGCCCGAACACGTAGTAATCGAAGATCGCTGCCCAGGCCTGTTTCTCGCGTGCCGGCAGGTCGCGCAGCGCCCACATCGCATGCTGGAGCGCCGGCAGCGGTGAGGGAAGGAAACCCGGCGAGCTGCGCCACCAGTAGTTCACCAGCACGTTGAATGGCTCGAGGCTGCGTACGTGATGCCACCACATGCTCGGAATGAAGATCGCATCGCCGGGCTCAAGCACGGCGGTCCGTGCGCTCGCCAATGCATCACGGAACCGGGGATGGCGCGTGAAATCCGGACGATCGAAATCCACCACGCTGACCACCTGTCCCCCCGGCGTGGGGTCCAGCGGGCCCGGGTACAGATTGTCGATCTGCTCCGGCGGAAACAGGGTGAACCGGCGCCGGCCGACGGCGCAGCACGCCAGGTTGTCGGGAGTGTCGAAATGGCAGGATGCGGTCACGCGGTTGCCGATCCAGATGCTCGCCGAGGCGTCGATGCCCTGCCCGGCCAGGCCGGCATCGTTGTGCTGCGCGAACCCGGGCAGTGCCCGATCGATCAGCAGCGACGCGACGTAGTAGGTAGGCGGCCGTGGCGCATCAAGGGTCCCGGCAATCTCGTCGAGCACCTGCGTCAGCAGCCCGCGCCGGACCTCGACATTCAATTGCGTGAAATCCGCGGTGTAGAACGGACGTCCGTCGATCTCCGGCCCACCGAAGGAGTACGGCACAGGCACGCCTGCCTCGAAGCCCCGCAGATAGTCCATGGCCTGCTGCGTGGAGTGCAGCCCGGCCTGGACCAGCGCCCAGTCGCGTACGGCCCCGCGCAGCACCATCGGTTCCCCGCCGGCCACCAGCGCCGCCAGCGGAAGCGCGCCGGGCTCCAGTTCTTCCAGTATCTGCATGGCAACGGCGTCGAGCACCGGTCAGTTCCTGCCCGCGGCGACAGTACTCTCGGACATGCGCAGGCGACGCTGCTTTTCGGCGATCAGGCGTCGCATGTTGTGAAGCGATGCGAGCATCAGGTAAGCCCCTTCCAGGTAGCCGGCGCGGTTGAGTTCGGCCAGCGCGGGACCATCCAGCAAGGCCAGGCGATCACGGTCGATCGCATGCAGGCCTTTGACGCCGACGCGGTGCTCCGGATCGATCTGCACATCGAGCGTGATCGGTTGAATGAGGTCATGTGCCTCAAACGCGGCAAACATCTGCGCGCCAAACGCATGGCCATCGTGAATCCCGCGCAGCACGCCTGCGATGTGGTCCAGATAGGGGGTGTTGCCGCCCTGCGGCAGGAACACCGGCTCACCCTGCATCGCGTTGACGCGCGGATGGTCCAGGTCTACGTGCAACACGGCTTGCTGGGTAAGCGCGCCGTCGATCCGGCTCTCCTGGAAACCGATGAGAAACGGCCCCTTGGCCGCAGCCCCGGGCAGATAGGACGCATTCCAGCGACCGTCCTGCAGGAACAGATTTTCGTGCTGCTCGAACCCAAGCAGCGCCACCGATTGCCAGTCACCTGTCGTGGTGTCCTTGCGGAGGAAGAGCGGATACTCGCGCTGCAGCTCGGCGAACTCACTCGGGTAGGCAGGCACCATGCCCACCGCATCGCCGAACTCGGCCCCGAAGCTGGTGGTCACACGCAGGTCGCGATGGGCGATGTTGTTGAGCATTTCGTAACGCGGCATGGTGTTGTCCAATCCCATCAGGAGCCGTGAACAGGTGCCGCTGCCTCTGCAGCGGCACCCACCGTTCAGAACCTGTAACGAACGCCGAGCATGTAACGCGGGCTCTGGTCCGCCAGCTTCACGATCATCTGCGAGGTGCGCGAGCGCCAACGGACGTCCTCACCGGTCAGGTTGATCGCCTCAAGACCGAACGACCAGTGATCATCCAGGGTGTAGTTCACACTGAGATCCCACTGTTCGTACGCTTCCACGTAGTACGGATTGCGACTGGTTCCCTGGTTGGCGAGGATCAGGTACTGGTCACGCCAGTTCCACGCCAAACGTACAGACCAACCATATTTTTCGTACATTAGCACGGCGTTTGCGGTGTCACTGAGGCCGGTCAGCGCGAACTGGTCGATGAGCGGATCGCCCCCGTTGTTGTAGCCGACATCGCCATCCACCAGGGTGTAGTTGGCGAGGACGCCAAAGCCGGTATCGCCGAAGAAGTACTGGCCACCGAGCTCCCAACCGTGCAGTTTTGCCTGGTTCTGGTTGATGGGACGGTTGACGCTGAACTGGTAGAGCGGATCATCGCCCTCCCCGTACAGGTCATAGGCCGCCTCGGTCGCCAGAACCTGCGCGTCGGTACCGTTATAGGCGCCCAGTCCGGCCGGATTGTTGCGCAGCAACGCCAGCGCGGTGAACAGGGCCGTATCGTTGGCCGAGCAGGCCGCCGCATTGGCCGCACCGACCTGGGTGATACAGGCGCCGCTGTTGAGGAACGCCAACGCGGCCTGCGCATCCGGACCGGCGGTGGGATCCCTCAGCCCATACAGATTCTCCTGCACGATGGTGTTGCCGATGAAGTTGTTGACGGACTTGTTCCAGTACGTCAACGACACGTAGCTCGCGTCGGCGAAGTACCACTCCAGCGCCAGGTCGAGATTGTCAGACTCCAGCGGCTTCAGCTGCGGGTTCTGTGCGGTGCCGCTGGCCCGCGAAGACGGATCGATCAGCACCGAGCCAAACGGTTGCTGTGCGGTCGGGCCTGCGTAGAGGTTGCCGATCGGCGCGCGCGCGATGCTCTTGCCGAACGAGACGCGTGCCTTCAGGTCGTCCATGAGATCGATGCTGAAATCGAGGTTGGGCAGGATGTAGCTGTAGCTGTTCTTCTCGGTAAACGGCTGTTGCTCATCGGACAACACCACGCGGAAGTCGTTGTTGGACTGCCATTCGATGGCCTCCGGGATGGCGATGACCGACGTCGACACCACATCGGTGGTTTCATAGCGCACGCCCAGGCGGGTATTGGTGCGCAGGCCGCCCAGCTCGCCGTCCAGCTCGACCTGGAAATAAGCCGACTTGGTCTTCTCCTCCACCAGGTTATCGGCGGCGCGCTGCGGGCTCACGCCGAGACTGGCGCCATAGTTGTCCGCCGCCCATTGCGCCAGGCGGCCCGCATCGCCGCGCCAGGCGGTGAAGCTGTTGGCATTGAAGTCGTTGAACAACCCGACGATGTTGACCGGCTGCAGCAGGTCCATCAGCCCGTTGGCCACATCCCCGTCAACGTTGGCCACGCCCCAGTCGCCCAGGGTGTTGTAATTCTCCGCGGCCTGGATCCGGTGGGTGGTCTGCTTGCTGGAGTCGACGCCAAACTGGAAGCGCCCCCGGTCGAAGCTCCATTCACCGTCGACGCGTCCCTGCTTGATTTCGCTGACCTGGGTCTGCGAATTGATGCGCAGCACCTGCGAACCAATCTCGCCCGGCACGAAGCCGGGGTTGACCACGCCGTTGGTCTTGGCGATGGCATCGGCCGTGCTCGGGTACCAGACCTGGGTGCCCACGGGCAAGCCGTTGTTGAAGTTCATCTCCTGCACCCACGACCCACCGCAATGCGGCCCGGTGGTGCAGTTGTTGGTGCCGGCGATGCTGCTGAAGATGGAGCCGCCGCCGGTGAGCGGATCATTCGGTCGGCTTTCGTTCTTTGAATTGTGCGCGTCGAAGGTCAGCTTGAACCGGTCGGTGACGTTCCACAGTGCATTGAAGCCGAGCGATCCCAGCTTGTACTTCTGCATGCTACGCTGCTGTTCAAGCCCGAAATCCTTGGTCCCGGCGATTTCACGGATATAGACCGGGGTTGCGACCGCACCGCTGGTGTCGAACGTGACATCGGTGTAATTGCTGTTCTGCAGCCACATGCCCTGTTCGCCACGATTCTCGGTGATCTCGTTCGTCGAATAGGTGTAGTCCAGGGTCAGGGTCACCGCATCGGTCGGTGCGAACTGCAGCACCGCCTGGCCATTGATGCGCTCGCGCTCGAACTCAGAGAACGCATAGCGAAGATCGTTCGGACGACCGTACAGCGCGCCCACCGCCGGTGCATTGACCACGGTCGGGTTGCCGGGCATCGTGCCGGTCCACGGCTGGATGTTCCAGTAGTTGTTGGTGGCCTGCACCGAGCCACCCTTGCGCTTCTGGTAGCTCGCACTCACGCCAACGCCGAAGGTCTTGTCAGGGTTGCTGTAGCTGAAGATGCCGGACAGTTCGGGCGTCAGGTCGCTGTCGAACGGCTGGCTCTGGTCGGAGACGACCTTGGCGCCGGCACTGGCGACGGTGCCGTCATGATCGAACGGGCGTCCGGTCAGGATGTTGATGGTGGCGCCGATACCGCCGCTGGGGACATTGGCCTGGCTGGTCTTGTAGACCTCGATGCCATTGATGGATTCGGCGGCCAGCTGGGCGAAGTTGAAGGCACGGGTACCTCCGTCCACACCGCCGATGGCGACCTGCCCGGACGCGCCGAACGCATCCGCGCCCGGCATCTGCCGCCCGTTGAGCGTGACCATGTTGAACTGTGGACCAAAGCCACGCGCAGTGACCTGTGCACCTTCACCATCACGGCGTTCAATGGAGATACCGGTGATGCGCTGCAGCGACTCGGCCAGGTTGGTGTCCGGGAACTTGCCGATGTCCTCGGCACTGATGGCATCCACCACGCCAGGCGCGTCGCGCTTGATGTCCATGGCCTGGCTGAGGCTGTTGCGGATGCCGGTGACCTGGACGGTATCCAGCTGTGTCGGGCTGGCCTGCGGCTGGGCGACGGGTGCCGACGATGCCGGATCCTGTGCGAATGCGGGATTGATGACCAGAACGCCACCGACAAACGTAAACATGGCCCTGGAGGTGAACTTCGCCAACGTGCGGCTCATGAACGAGCCCTCCGGTCTGGCGTACGACGGACAGTAAACGCGCTCATGACTCTCCCCTCTGACATAACGATCGAATGGATGTACCGCCCCTCCTGGGGGCACGTACGGGCGATGCCCGTCTTCCACACCGAACATCGCAGCGCGCTGTGCGCGTGCTGCGACTCACACTCGCTTTCAGGCTTGCCAGAACAGCCGCGTGGTAAAGGGGGGGGTACCCGCTGGCCTTACCCCGGCACAGTGGTAGCGCTACCATCACGTCACGGGCGCAGACTAATCACCCGTGGTCGGGCTTGTCATCATGCAGCGCAGCAAAGGAGTCCACGTCGTGAAGCACAGCCCCAAAGCGGCCCGCCGCAAGGCAAGCGCCATCACCATCGATGATGTTGCCGCGCATGCAGGCGTCTCGGCCATGACGGTGTCGCGCGTGATCAACGGCCATGCCGGCGTGCGCGAAGGCAACCGCGCGCGCGTCATGCGCAGCGTGCGCGAACTGGACTACCGGCCCAATCTGGCGGCCAGCACGCTGGCGGCAGCGCAACACACCTGCATCGCGTTGATCTATACCAATCCCAGCGCCAGCTACCTGCGCGAACTGCTGGTCGGCGCGCTGCGCGGCTCCACCCGGGCCGCGGCGCAGCTGGTGATCGCCAGCTGGGATGAGCTGGGCGTCCAGGCGCGTCGCGACGCCGCGCGGCAACTTGCCAGCAGCGTGGCGGGCGTGATTCTTCCTCCGCCCCTGTGCGAATCGAAAGATATCGTCGACGAATTCGTGACCGCGGGCATTCCCGTCGTCTCCATCGCGTCCAGCCATTTCAGCGACTGGTTGTCCTGCGTGCGCATCGATGATCGTCGCGCCAGCCATGAGATGGTGTCGCATCTGATCGCGCAGGGGCATACCCGCATCGGCTACATCACCGGCGATCCGAACCAGACGGCCAGTGCGCACCGCTGGCAGGGCTACCGCGATGCGCTCGCCGACGCGGGGATCGGCTACGACGACACACTCATCCAGTCCGGTTACTTCACGTATCGCTCGGGGCTGGAGGCGGCCGAACGGCTGTTGGCGCTTCGTCTGCCGCCCAGCGCGATTTTTGCCAGCAACGATGACATGGCCTCGGCCGTGGTTTCCGTCGCGCATCGTCGCGGCCTCGATGTGCCGCGTGATCTGTCGGTGGTAGGCTTCGATGACACCTCCGCCTCCACGATGGTGTGGCCGGAACTGACCACCATCCATCAGCCCGTGGCGGAGATGGCCGACACCGCCATCGACATCCTCCTGCGGGAGATCCGACGCCCCGCCTCCTCGGCGCGGGGCACCATCAATCAGGTCCTTGCGCACCAGCTGATCACGCGCGCGTCCGTCGCTCGTCCTACACGGTCGGCATCACGGCAGCTGGGACCTGACGCGATGCACGCAGGTATCGCAGGTACTTCCCGATGAAGATGCCGGTGAACCCACCTGACAGCAGCAGGTAGGCGGCACGGAAGCCGGCATCGACGTTGAGCGATGGGGACACGGAGAGCGCGACCTCGAAGCCGTACTTCACCGCAAAGGTGACCAGCAGCAACGGCAGCAGGCTGTAATCCGCACTGCGCCACAGCGTCCCCGACGCCGCATTGAGCGTCAGCGCTGCCCGCCGCACCAGCAACCATCCCAGACCCATGCCTGCCGCGGTGCCCACCAGCCACTCGCCCCAGGCCTCCCAGGACGCGCCGAAGCGATGGCCCAGCGACCACAAGCCCCACGCCGTGAACAGCGCCGGCACGATGGCCAGCTTGGTAAGCGAGGTTTCGCCGGGCTTCATGGCGGCGACGCCACGCGTGACCAGGAAGATCAGAATCGCCCAGACCCACACGGGGGTATTCGACACGAGTTGCTGCAGCATGCTCACAGAACGTCCTTGATGTAGAGGGGTGCCGGCCATGGAGTGCCGTGCGGGAGTGGCAACATTCTCGCGCTGCACCCACCCATCACAAGTGACAGCTGTCAGGCATCTGGGAGTACAGGGCGGCTCAGCCCCGCCGCATCAGGATCATCTTCTCCTGCGACATGTCCCGCATCGTGTACGGAATGCCCCCGGTGCCGTAGCCAGACTCGCGGCGGCCGGCGAACGGCATCCAATCGGTGCGGAACGCGGTGGGGTCGTTGATCATCACGGCCGAGGCATCCAGCCGGTTGGCGGCGCGCAGGGCGATGTCGATATCCTGCGCGAACACGCTGGCCTGGAAGGCGGTGGGCAGGGAGTTGGCGCGCGCGATTGCCTCGTCGAGGTCGGTGTAGCGATAGACGGCCACCACCGGGCCGAAGACTTCCTGCGTGGTCACCCGCGCGTCGCTGGCCGGATCGAGCAGCACGGTGGGCTGCAGTGTGGTCTCGGAGAGTCGCTTGCCGCCCGTGGCGAGTTGCGCGCCGCCGCGCACGGCCTCCTCGATCCATTCGGCGACGCGGTCCGCCTCGCGCGGCTGGATCAGTGGGCCCACCTCGGTGTCCTTCAGGGTCGGGTCGCCGGTTCGCAGCCGCTCGACCCGGGCGATGAGGGCCCCGGTGAAGTCGTCGGCAATGTCGTGGTGGACGAAGATGCGCTGCGTGGACACGCACACCTGGCCGGCGTGGTAGTAGCCGCCCTTGACGATCGGCTCGATGATTCTGCCCAGGTCCGCACTGCGGTCGACGATGGCCGGTGCCGCCCCGCCGTGTTCGAGCGCCGAGCGTGCGCCGTGTGCCAGCTTGGCGTGCAGCGACCACCCTACCCTCGCCGAGCCGATGAAGCTGAGGAAGGCAATGCGCTTGTCGGTGGCCAACGCTTCGGCCAGATCATTGCCCTCCGGCAGGAAGCTCTGGCACCACGGCTCGGGCAGTCCAGCCTCATGCACCATCGCCACGAATTCGAGGCAGGACAGTGGCGTCGCTGAGGCGGGCTTGATGATGACCGGGCACCCCACGGCGATGGCCGGGGCCACCTGGTGGACGATCAGGTTGAGCGGGTGATTGAACGCCGAGATCGCCGCCACGATGCCGATGGGTTCGCGCGTGGTGAAGGCCCAGCGCGCTTCCGACGCGGCCGACAGCCCCATCGGGATTTCGCGGCCGGCGAAGTTGCGCAGTTCGTCGGCGGCGTTGTGAACGCCATCGATGGCGCGCGTGGTTTCAACGATGGCATCCGGCAACGGCTTGCCACCCTCGCGTGCAATCTGCAGGGCCAGATGGTCGCGCTTGGCGTCCATCAAGGCGGCAAGTCTGCGCAGGATCGCGATGCGCTGGTGCGGATGGAGCCAGCCGTCGCGGTTCTTGAAGACCCGCTCGGCGGCGTCGAGCTTGCGCTCGAGCGCTGCGGCAGTGTCGAACCCGATCTCGGCGATGGGGACGCGGTCAAAGGCCTGTACGACGGTCAACATCTTGAGCTCCTCTCGGAAGGATCAGCAGTGGCGATCACGCGCAGCCCACGTCCGGCGTGCGGTTGCGCAGCTCATCCACCAGCACGCGGGTGTTTTCGGCATAGTCGATCGGCACGTCCAGCACGTGGACGCCGCCGCCAGCGAAGGCGGCTTCGATCATGGGCACCAGGTCGCTTACCGCGGTCACCCGGCTCCCTTTGGCGCCATAGGCCTCGGCATACTTCACGAAATCCGGATTGCCAAAGCGCATCCCGAAATCCTCGAAGCCATCCACCGCCTGCTTCCAGCGGATCATGCCGTAGGCGCTGTCGTTGAGGATCACCACGACCAGGTTGAGCCCGAGCCGCACAGCGGTTTCCAGCTCCTGCGAGTTCATCATGAAGCCGCCGTCACCACACACGGCCATGACGCGGCGCTTCGGGTACAGCATCGCGGCCATCATGGCTGACGGCAGCCCAGCGCCCATGGTGGCGAGCGCGTTGTCGAGCAGCAGCGTATTGGCGACATGCGTGCGGTAGTTCCGCGCGAACCAGATCTTGTACATGCCGTTGTCGAGACAGACGATGCCATCCTCCGGCATGGCCTCGCGCACGTCATGCACGACCCGTTGCGGCGTGATCGGGAAGCGGTCCTCCTCGGCGCGGTCGTTGAGCCGGGCGAGGATCTTCTGGCGCAGCTCCGCCATGCCTTCATCGGCAGCCAGTCGGTCCTCCAGCCGGTCGGCCAGTGCGTCAACCGAGGCGCCGATGTCGCCCAGCACCTCGATGTCGGGGTGGTACACCTGCTCGACGGTGGCCGAGTGGAAGCTGATATGGATGACCTTCGGTCCACCGCTGCTCTTCATCAGGAAGGGTGGCTTCTCGACCGTGTCATGGCCGATGGCGATGATCAGGTCCGCGCGGGCGACCGCCTCGTGCACGTAGTCGCCCTCGGAGAGCGCGGCCGTGCCCATGTAAAGGTTGGAGCCGCCGGTAACTGCCCCCTTGCCCATCTGCGTGTTGAAAAACGGCAGGCGTGTCCTCGCCACGAAGGCGGAAAGCGCCTCGGTGAGCCACGGGCGGCTTCCGGCCGCGCCGATCATCACCAGCGGTCGTTTGGCGGCCAGGATGGCTGCTTCTGCGCGGTCGAGCGCGGCAGACGGTGCGATCGGACGCTCCAGCGGATGGACCGGGATGACGGGGATATCCTCCACCTCTTCGCCGGCGACATCCTCCGGAAGCTCCAGATGTACCGGCCCGGGGCGCTCTTCCATGGCCACGCGGAACGCATCGCGCACGGTGGCCGGAATCGCGGCCGGGCTGACGATCTGGCGTGTCATTTTCGTGAGCGGCTTCATCGACGCCACGATATCCACGATCTGGAAGCGCGCCTGCTTGGCGCTCATCACCGGCTTCTGGCCGGTAATGAGAATCATCGGCCATGCCCCCAGGTGTGCATACGCGGCGCCCGTGGAGAAGTTCAGGGCGCCGGGGCCAAGAGTGGCCAGACATACCCCAGGCCTGCCAGTGAGTCGGCCATGGGTGGCGGCCATGAACGCCGCGGCCTGTTCGTGACGTGTGAGCACCAGTTCGATGCGCGAGGTCCGCAGCGACTCCAGGAAGTCCAGGTTCTCCTCGCCCGGCACGCCAAAGATGCGGTCTACGCTTTCATTCTCCAGCGCCTTGACCAGTAGATCCGAGCCCTTCTGCATAGCGTCGATCCTTGTGGTGAGGATGGATCACTATACCCGGGGAGATTTCAGGGTTTGGTGACAGCCAATCACCCCTGTGAAATCATGCAACGTTGGCCGTGCGGCGAGCGAGCGTGTTCAAGCGATTCTTCAAGAAAAACAGCACGAAGGCGGCGGCGACCGCTGCGCTCGACGTGCGGAGTAAACGCCCTTCAGCAGGAGAGATCCGCGTCGAAGGCGCGACCGAAACGCTGTTCCTGTCTCCCTTGCCGGTGTACACCGGTCAGGTCCAGGGCTCCCGTCGGCAGTTCTCGGACATCAATGAGGTGTTCCTGGATCTGGGCGGAAGCAACTGGGGAACGGTAGAGGGCGTCAAGATGCTGGCCGGTGGCATCGTCGGCCTGCTGGTGTTGGCGTTCATCGTGCCTGCGCTCATCATGCTCTACCTGGTGCTCGCCTACCCGGAGAACTTCCCGGCGCCGCTGGCGGATTTGAAGATGTTCATCCAGGTCTTCTCCGCTGGCGCGCTGCTCGGCCTCCTTCCGTTGGGAGCATTCGCTTACGGAATGTTCGGCGACGAGTTCAAAGGCGCAAAGCCCTACCCGGTGCGCTTCAACCGCCAGCGTCGCGAGGTGTGCTACATCGACCGCAACAGCGGTCGCGCCCTGATCGTGCCCTGGGAGAGTGTCGTTGCCTGGGTGTCCAATGCACAGGGCGTCACCCCCTATGGCGCGACGCGCCAGTACACCTTCGGCATGGGCCTGGAGGATGAAGAGCGGGACACCGTGCAGTTTGTCCTGCTGCCACAGCCGAGTGATTCGCACTCGCTGGGCCTGTGGGCCTCGATCCGGAACTACATGGAGGACGGGCAGTTGTTCAACGCACCCAACCCCTGGTTCCAGGCATTGGGTCTGGTCCCGACCGAAGACCGGCTGAAGCCGTATGAGGGCATGCATACGTTCGAGATCGAGCGTGAGGATGCACGCGCGATGGGCTCCCTTGATGATGGCGGTGATGACCTGACACCTGAGCAACGGGAGCAGTACGGCTACGGCAAACGCTCCTGGTGGCCTCTTCGGCGCTGGTACGTGTGGCGTGTGCTGACGTTCTGGAAACTGCCCTACCTGCTTGCCGAGTGGACCCATCGCAGGGCCCGACCTGCGATCCCGGCCGAGGTAAGCGCGTGGTCGGCGCCGCTGCCTGAGGATCAATGGGCAGCGCCCAGCCCCACGCTGGTGAAAGCCAATCAGGTGGTGAGAGCGTTGATGGACAAACAGGGCGCGACCTTCGTTGATGCGTGCAAAGCAGCCGGCCTTTCCGGACTTCATGCCCATCCACGGCTTAAAGGCGCATCCCCAGCCAGATGACAGCTTCCGTCGAAGCCGACACGATGGGGCTCAGTACCTTGGGCCAGAACGCGTCTGACCGGGTGTGCGCCAAGGATTGATCATGATGCTGTTGCTCGTCCGCAATGATCGATGAAATGGCCAGCACCGCTGCGGGGTCATGACCGTGGAGCACGCCAATCTGGTGCTCAAGGTGGCGCAGCACGACACGCTCGACGGCCGTCGTGGTCGCCGAAATGGCCCCGCGTCCCAGCAGGCCGGTGATGGCGCCGAGGATGAACCCTCCCAGGCCGCAGAACCAGTAACTACGGCAGCGCGGGCGGCCGCGTCGCACCAGCTCCGCGCCGAAGATGGCGCGATGTCGTTCCTCGTGCGAGCGGAACTCACGAAGCTCATCCACCAGTGCGGGCGCGGTCAGACGCGCAAGCAGAATCTGGCCGGTATAGATCGCGATGGCCCCATGCTCGCCGGCGTGGTTGACCTTGATGATGCGGTCGCCCAGGCCAGGGGCGAAAGAATGCGCGACGACGTCCATGTGAGTCCTGAGCATGTGATGTGGGGGCCTGCATGCTGACGATATCAGGGCCAACGGGTCGATACAGGCGACGACGCTCTCCCGGGAGCCGGCGCTATCTGGCAGGCGATTGCTCCGCCCTTCCGGCGTCCAGCGCCTTGCGCTGCGCCTCGTGCCAGGCTTCCCCCTCGTCGCGCGCGCGGGCATCGAGCGCGTTGTTCTCCCGGTCAATCGCCTGGTACTGCGCCCAGACCTCCGGCGTGATGGTTTCCAGCCGATTATCCGCACGCAGCTGGATCGATGGCGTGTGCCCCATGGAGACCCTGAAGTTGTCAAACAGCCATTGCCTGCGCGCCTCCGGAGAGGCGTACAGCAGCTCAGGCTCCGCGTACTGCTGCATGGGCAGCGCCTGTTCTGCGAGGGACGTGTCCGAGGAAATCCGGGCAAGCCTGACAACAAGCCGCTCCCGCTCCCGGTCTTTCTGATACAGCGCTGCGACGTCTCCCTCGATCCAGAGCACGTACCAGTACCCCGCCATTGGATGAATCTGGAAGGGCTTCGCGCGGATCAGGATCAGGTTGCCCGGCTCGTCATAAAGTGCGCTCCAGCCGGCAGGCGCGGGGCGGATGGAGCAGTCGACCGTACCGGTCACGAGTTCCTCCAGCCTCGGCTTTCCGCCGCTGGTGGACAGGCGTGTCGTCCAACAGCGCGGGCTGTCCCGGTTGTGTGACGCCAACAGCACCGCATGGTCGTCGAGGACGACCGCATCGGTATGCACGAAGCGATCATCAGTGGCGCCCGGATCTTCAAGGAGTCCTGCGAAAGCTTTGTGGGAGAGCTTTTCGCCATCGACATACAGCTCGAACGTCGTGTAATGCTGGTACTTGCTGACGTTGATATCCAGCCTGCTTTCCGTAACCGCCACGACTTTCAGCGTATCCGAGGAGAGCACCGTCTCACGCTTGGTTCGCGTGCAGCCACTGACAAGCAATGCTGCCGACAGCAGCAGCACTGAAAACCGCATTGCGGCGCTTGTTTTCACGTTCATCGCGATGCGGCCTGCCGTGTTTGTACGCGTGGAGGGTTGAATCCGTACAAGCATAGCGGCTGAAAGGAAGTGCCGTTATGGCTCCGGACACCGGGCGGCAAGTGCAACTGCCCCCGGAGTCGCATCGAAGTGCTGTCACCGTCGCTGGCACCCGGGCAAGCCAGTCCACCCCAAAGACGTCCCGGCGGTGCCCGGATTTCGCGCAGTGCACGTCGGCAGGTAGGCAGGCACGTATCAAAGTACGTCAAATGGTAATATGTCGCATTCCCATTTATCCCCCCCCGGTCCCCCATGCCGCCCCTGCCCCGCCACGCCCTTTGCCTAGCCGTCGCGCTGTCCATCAGTCCGGCCCTCCACGCGGCCGACGCCGATCCCGCTTCCGATGTGAAGGAACTGGACAAGGTTCAGGTCCTGGGGCGGGCACAGACCCTGTATCGCGTGAATGACGCGGCGGTGGGCACCCGCACGGATACCCCGCTGGAGCTGGTGCCGCAGTCCATCCAGGTGCTGCCCCGCGAGTTGATCGACGATCAGGCCGCACGCCAGGTCACCGATCTGTATCGCAGCATCAGTGGCATCAGCTTCTTCAGCTATGCCGGTGTCACCCTGCGCGGCTTCCGCCAGGAGAATGTGCTGTATGACGGGCTGCGTGGTGATCCCTACGCGGGCTTCTCGGTGCCGCAGCTGTTCAACATCGAGCGCGTGGAAGTGCTCAAGGGTCCGGCCGGCGCGCTGTACGGTGGCGGCGATGCGGGCGGTGTCATCAACTATGTCACCCGCAAGCCGTCGGCCAAGGCCGAGCGCCGGGTGGAGGTGCAGGTCGGCAACAACGATTTCCGCGCCACCTCCGTCGAAGCCACCGGTGCGCTCAACACCACCGGCAGCGTGCGCTACCGCGCTGGCCTCTACAGCGACACCGAAGACGGCGTACGCTGGAACACCGACAGCGAAAGCGTGATCGGCGATGCGTCGATTGCGTTCGACGTGGGCGAGACCGGCGAGATGGTGCTGCAGTACACCGACATCACGCAGAAACTCGGCGGCAATCGCCTGCGCGGGGTGCCGGTGAACGATGCCGGCACCTTCCTGACCGACCGCCGCTGGAACCACAACGAGGCCACGGACTTCCTTGATATGGATGCCAAGGTGGTGCTGGCCCAGTACCGCTTTTCGCCGACCTCCAGCCTGGACCTGGACGTCGCAGCGCGGTGGTTCGAGAACAACGAACACCAGATGTACCACGAGCCGATGGGCCTGATCGACCGCGATCGTGACGGCACCGCCGAGTGGATGACGCGCCAGCTGCGCAACCAGATCCGCGCCAACGATGCCTTCGCCGCCAACGGCAATGCGGTGTGGCGACTGAGCACGGGGCGCGTGGAGCACAAGGTGCTGTTCGGGGCCGATGTGTACCAGATGGACGCGGACTTCAACGCGCAGACCGCCAACAGCGCGGATCTTGCCCGCGGCGCCGGTCCTGTCCCGGGTATCGACCTGTTCAACCCGGTGTATGGCGTGACCTCCTATCACGACTACAACCTGGCCGCCCTGCCCTGGCGTGCGACCAGCACCCGCAGCAAGCGCTACGGCGGCTACCTGCAGGATGAGATCACCCTGACCCCGCGCTGGCACATCCTGGCCGGGCTGCGCTGGGATGGTTTCAAGGATGACGACCGCATCGCCGGCAGCAGCGTGGATGGCGATGACATCAGCTGGCGCCTGGGCAGCACCTTGGTAGTCCGCGATGGTGTGAACGTGTATGCCAACGTGGCCAGCGGCTTCGTTCCGCAATCGGCGGCCAACCAGAATGCCGACGCCGGTGGTCCGTTCGATCCCGAGCGCAGCCGGCAGTGGGAAGTGGGCATGAAGAGCCTGCTGGCCGAGCGCATCACCCTGAACCTGGCCGCATACCGCATCGAGCGCAGCAACATCGTGCAGGCCACCGGCGCGGTGATCGATGGCGTGAACCAGCTGGCGACGCTGGGCCTGGTGCGCAGCAAGGGCATGGAACTGGACCTGCTGGCCGACGTGACCGACCGCTGGGTGGTCAACCTCACCTACGCCTACAACGATGCCGTGGTGAAGGATGCCGGCACCGGTGGCATCACCAATGCGTCGGGCGATCGCTTTGCCAACGCACCACGCAACAAGCTGGGTCTATGGACCCGTTACGACTTCCCGGCGATCCAGTCGGCCGTGGGCTTCGGTGCCGACCATGTCGACGAGCGAGTCAGCCTGGATGGGCAGACGGTGAAGCCCTACACCACGTTCGATGTCAGCTGGAAAACGCAGTGGCAGCAGTGGCAGTTCCAGGCCAACCTCAAGAACGTGTTCGACAAGGTCTACGCAGCCAGCGGCTTCACCGAGCGCACCGGGCACTTCCCGGGCGAGCCGCGTCGTGTGTATCTCCAGGCGGCATATACCTTCTGATGCAACCCACGCGCCCGCCTTCGCCAGCGCCCCTGCCCGCCCCGCACCCAACCGGTGGCGGGCGTCGGCGCTGGTTCGAGCTGCACGGCTGGATCGGGCTGAAGCTGTGCCTGTTCATGGGCTTCGTCTGCCTGACCGGCACGCTCGCGGTGTTCTCGCAGGAGATCGACTGGCTGCTGCACAAGCCGATGCGGGTGGCCGACGGCGGTGACACCGCCAGTTGGGGGCGCATGATCTCCGCCGTGCAGACCGCCCGGCCGGACTGGGAACTGGAGGGCATCAGTGCCGGGCACACACGATTGTTCGCGGCCCGCGCGCAGATGCGCCTGCCCGATGGCCGCAGGCGTTTCGTGTGGATCAACCCCTACACCGCGCAGGTCACCGGCGACACCGGCTGGTTCAATGTGCAACGCCTGCTGCGCAACACCCATCGCCATCTGATGCTGCCGGTCATCTATGGGGTGCCGTTGGTGACGGCACTCTCGGTACCGTTGCTGCTGTCCTGGCTGGGCAGCCTGTACATCTACAAGAAATGGTGGCGTGGCTTCTTCAAGCGTCCCGATACCGCGCGTCCGCGCCGCCTCTGGGGTGATCTGCATCGCCTGGCCGGCGTGTGGTCGATGTGGTTCCTGCTGCTGATCGGCATCACCGGGGCGTGGTATCTGGTCGAATCCCTGGGGGGCGATGCGCCGGCGGCCCCGGTCACGAACCTGGTGGACGGCGACGCACCAGCGCGCCCGGTGGACCCCGCGGCGGTCGATGCCGCCGTGCGTCACGTGCGTGAGCAATGGCCAGCGTTCACGCCCACCGGCGCAGTCGTGAGTGGCGATGGTCGCGGTTTGGTGCTGATGGGTGAGGCCGATGCCTGGCTGGTGCGCGAACGGGCCAACAACATCGTGATGGATCTGCAGGACGGCACCGTGCTGGGCCGCCATGACGGCGGCGATCTGAGCGTGCATCAACGCATCGCGGAAATGGCTGACCCACTGCATTTCGGCAGTTTCGGTGGCTGGCCGATCCGGCTGCTGTGGTTCCTGGCGGGCGCCCTGCTCACCTCGTTGTGTTTCACCGGCGTATACATCTACGGCCTGCGCACCGCCGATGCCTTGCGTGCGCGTGCGCGAAAGGCGGCGGTATGAGCCTGCAGAAGACACCCGGTCCCTGGCGTGCCGCGTGGCGTGGCATGGGCCGTTGGCGATGGCTGTGGCTGGTGTTGCTGCTGCTGTGGCTGGGCTTCCTGCCGGCGGAATTCAGCAAGTAGCCCGCCCTGCGCGACACCTGGCGGTGCCGCGCAGGTTGATCAGACGCTGATCAGAAGCTGTAATCCACCGATACACCCACCGTGCGCGGCTGCATCATCACCGCATTCCAGCGGCGGAAGCTCTGGGCCGAGCCAGCGGGAATGGTCCGGCCGGCGGCCACGTAGATGTCGCGGTTGGTGAGGTTGGTGACGAAGAACCGCACGGTCGTGTTCTGGCTGCTCACTTCGGCGGTCAGATCGACCGTGGTGTAGCTGGGCAGCTCGAAGGACTGTGCAGACGCCACCGAAGCCTCGCGCTCGCCGTAGTAGCGCAGCGCCCCGCCGACACTCCAGCCCCAGTCACCACTGGTGGGGAACTGATAGTCGGCCTGCAGGCTGCCTGCCCACTCCGGTACCTGTGGCAGCTGGGCGCCGGACTCGGCCTGATTGGCACCGCCCGGGCGCGCCGGCGGAATCGGCGAGGTCAGCTGGGCATCGGTATAGGCCAGGCTGGCGCTCAGGCGCAGGCCATCGACGGGCATCAGCGCGCCGGTGAATTCCACGCCCTGGCTGCGGGCGCTGCCGCCGTTGACACCGTAGGAAATGCCTTGCGGGGTCAGCAGATTCAGGCGGATGTCGTCCCAGTCGATCCGGAATGCGGCCACTTCGATCAGCGCACGACGATCCCAGAAGTGACTTTTCACGCCGGCTTCGTAGTTGATCAACGTATCGGACTCGACCTGCGAGGGGACATCCGGCGCGGCCGGCAGGATGGGGTTCGGGCTGCCCGCACGATAGCCGGTGGCCACGCGCAGGTAGGCCATGGTGTCCTCGCCCAGGAACAGCCGCGGGCTGGCGCTCCAGGTGGTCACGCTTTCCGACGACTCGGTGACGCGCTGCACGCCATCGCCGCCCAGCGGGCCGCCCAGCGTCTGGCGGAAGACCTGATCGTTGCGCGCATGGCGCACGCCCAGGGCCAGATCGAAGCGATCGGTGAACTTCCAGGTGGTATTGCCGAAGAGCGCCTTCTCTTTATAGCTGGTCAGCACGGAGGCCTTGAACAGATTGAGCACCGGGGCGAACGCCGGGCTCAGTGCGCTGCCGTCTTCGATGTACGCCGCGTCCTCATCGGTGTAGAACGCGCCCACCTGCCACTGCAGGCGGCTGTCGCCCTTGGAGGTCAGGCGCAGTTCCTGGGTCCACTTCTTGAGTTCGATGTCGGTGTCGAGCGCGGCGTACGCCATCACCGGGCCCACGCCGGGGCGCTGGCCCAGCAGCGGAATGTACTCGACGGACTGGTCCTGCAGGCGCCACGAGTTGGACTTCATCCAGCTGCTGGCGGAAGTGAAATCTGCCCAGCCAAGGTCCCAGTCCACCGTCAGGCCATAGACGTCGTACTTGATCGTGCTTGGCTGCAGGAACAGGTACTCGTTGGCGTAGCCCGGCAACTTTGGTTTGAAGGTGACCGGATCCAGCGCGACGGTTGCGAAGTTGTCGCCCTTGTTCTCCTGGCGCATCGCGGTCAACAGCACGTCCACGGTGTCTGCGGCCTTCCACAGCAGCGAGACGCGACCGGCATTCTGGTGCACATCGTTGGTGTCGCGACGATGCAGGACGGTGTTGTCGATCCAGCCGGGGCTGGTCTGCTCGGCGTAGCTGGCGCGCAGGGCCAGGGTGCCCTTCACCAGCGGCACATTGACCGCCGCGCGCTCGGAGTGCCCGACCCGACCGCCGTCGTCCACCACGCGCATGGTGGCGCCGGCACGGCCAGCGAAGTACTCCAGGTCCGGCCGCTTGGTCACGTATTTGACCACGCCGCCCAGCGCACTCGCGCCGTACAGCGTGCCCTGCGGGCCGCGCAGCACTTCCACGTTCTGTACGTCGTAGGGCAGCAGATCGAACATGCCCGAGGTGGCACCAGACAGCGAGCCGTTTGCGGTCAGTGGCACGTCGTCCACATAGATCGACGTGGCGGCGGTATTGCCCATCGGGGTGATGCCACGGATGGAGATCGTCGAGCGGCCCGGCGCGCCCAGGCTGGTGACCTGCAGGCCCGGCACCAGTCCGGCCAGGTCGTTCATGTTGTTGACCTGCAGACGGTCCAGCTGTTCTTCGCTGATGACGCTGATCGACATCGGGATATCGGTCACCACTTCCACGCGTTTCTGCGCGGTGGCGGTGACCGTGCCCAGGGTATGCACGTCGTCACGATTGGTTTTTTCAGCGGCCACCTGCGCCATGACCGGGGCGCTGCAGCCCAGGGCGAGGATGCCTGCAGCGCAGGCCAGCGACAACGCGTTGATTCGGGGCGAACAGTGACTCATGTGATGAGACCTCGGTAGCGAGCAGGAAGCCCACGGCAATGGGCACGAAGTGCGGCAGTCAGGGCGCCCCGGGGTTCAGGGGCATGCCGGCCTGGCAGTGACGCTCCTGGGAAATGATGGATGCTTAGAAGCCCATGTAGGACACAATAGTCCTGTTCAGAGAACTGTCAATCCCGCGTCGCACCATGGTCATCAAACGGTGTGCCGGGACGCCTCCCACTCCCACGGTCAGCCGCCCCAGACGGCCTCGTCGCACCAGATCGTGCCGTCCCGATACACCACGCCGGGCGTACGGTCCTGCTTGAGGAAGGTCGGGCCATCCAGATCGACCAGGTCGCACAGTTGGCCGACCACGAAGCCGGGCGCGGCCCCCAGGCTGCTGCACACCATGCAGCCGACCATGACCCCCAGCCCGGCCTCCCGCGCGGCCGCGGCAATCAGCAGCGCCTCGGTGAGACCGCCGCATTTGTCCAACTTGATGTTGAACACATTGAAGCGACCCTGGAGTCCCTCGACGTCCGCCAGGGTCAGCGCGCTTTCGTCTGCGGCCAAGGGAATGGGCGATGCAAACCCATCCAGATCGGACTCGCGCCCGCGCGCAAGCGGCTGCTCGATGAGGGATACGTCAGCGGCGAGCATGGCGGTCACCAGACGGTCGAGATCGTCGATCTGGTAGCCCTGATTGGCATCCACACCGAGCCACACGTCTGGACGCGCCGCGCGGATGGCCTCGACGCGCGCAACGTCCAGATCCAGATCGCCGGTCAATTTGACCTTGATCGAGCGCGCCTGCCGATATGCCACCGCAGCGGCCGCCATGGCCGATGGCGCATCGGCGCCCACGGTGAAGGTCGTCGGCAGCGGTCGCGGCGCCGCGAGTCCGGCAAGCGCCCAGACCGGCCTGCCCGACCGCTTTGATTCCAGCTCCCACAGAGCGGCGTCGACAGCATTGCGGGCACCCCCTGCCGGCAGGATCGAACGCAGTTCCTCGCGCGTGGGGTGTGCCTGGATCGCATCGCGCGCCGCTTCAATCTGGGCGCGCATGCTGTCGAGGTCTTCGCCAAGGTAGTAAACGCCGGTGGCCTCGCCCCGACCGATATGCACGCCGTCATCCAGGGTGACGAGGATGGCCAGCCGGCTGTCGAAGACGTGACTGGCAATGCGGAAGGGGGCGGCCAGACGAAGCGCATCCACCGCGATGCCGAGTTTCAGGCGGGCCATCAGGCGTTGACCCCGGTGGCAGCGGGGTCACGACTCAACGGGGGCGTCGCCAACAGCGTGATCGAGCACATCTGGTTTCCCTGCCTCAAGGTGAGCATTTCTCACATTGAGACAGTAGTTCTCCATAAAGAGAACTGTCAATGGCCGCTGGGGTCGGCTCTCTCCCTGCGGGTCAGGGTGACCTCACTCGCTGGCGCTGGCGCGGGCGCCGGCGCGAGCGCAGCTGCGATCCGCGAGACATGCTTGTTCCAGTCGAACTTCTGCCCTTCCGGCGTCCAGCCCAGCCGCACGATCACCGCATCCTGCGACGGGATCACGGCCACGATCTGATGGTTGTGGCCCATCGCCATGAAGGCATCGGGTGGAACGTCCTGCAGCACCTTGCGCCCTTCTTCATCTGGTGCCGCCCGGTTCAACCAGAGCTGCGCGCCATACGAGGGGCGCGGTGATGCGGGGGTGGGGGTCAGAGCGAACGCCAGCCATTGTTTCGACAGCAGGCGCTTGCCACCCGCTTCGCCGTGGTTGAGATGCAGCAGCCCGTAGCGCGCCCAATCGCGAGCCGTGGCGTAGCCATAGGAACTGCCGACCAGCACGCCCGATTCGTCTGGCTCGATCAGCGCGCTGCGCATGCCCGCCGGCTCGAACAGTCGGGTCTGCGCAAACCGGGTCATGCCTTCAAGCGTGCCGCCGGTTGCGTCGAAGACAATGCGCGAGAGGATGTTGGTCGTGCCCGACGAATAGCTCCACTGTGTGCCGGGGGCGTGCTCAAGCGGCATCGCGGCAGCCAAAGCGGCCATGTCGCCCGCCTCGAACAGCATCTTGATCGACTCGTTGCCGGGCTTGTAACTCTCCACGAAGGTCAACCCGCTCGACATTGTCAGCAACTGGCGCAGCGTGATGGCGCCCCGCGGGTCACCCTTGCCCTGCCACTCGGGAACCGGTGCCGGGTCATCCAGCTTAAGCACGCCGTCATCGACCAGCAGGCCGACCAGCGTACCCATGATGCTCTTGGTGGCTGACCAGCCGAGCATGGGGGTGTCCTGATTGAACCCCGGCGCATAGCGCTCGGCGACGATCGCCCCACCCTGCACCACCACGATCGCCCGGGTGTCCGGGTAGCCGCCCACGTTCTGCTCCTCGAACGCCGCACTCACGGCCGCATCCAGGGCGGCGCGGTCGAGCTTCGTCTCGGCGGCCGCCTGCAGCGCCGGAGCCGGCAGGTCACCCTGCGGCCAGGGTCGTGCCGACAGCGGACGCAGCGGTGAGAGCCGTGCGGCCTGGGCATCGAGCGTCTTCAGCGGCATGTCGCCGGTGGTCAACGTACAGCCGACGGCCGGTCGGTGCAGCGCGGTACGGGTGGCAGCGCCAGGCGCGGACGCGGTGACCGTCCCGGCCTTGCGATCCACCGACAGCGCGACCGCCTTGGTGAACGGCGCCAACGCGTGGATGTCGTCGCGCAGTACGTCAGCCTCGGCACGGTTGGCCACGAAAATGCCGGCGCAGGCGATCTGTGCGGAGACCGCCGTGCCCAGATCGTCCGCGCTGGTGATCGGTGGTGCGGCGGCGAGTGCCGGCGCGGACGCGGCGAGCGCGAGGGCAAGGAGGCTACGGCCGGTGGAATGTCGGATCATGAGATGTGTCCTGTGGTTGTTGGGGCGCGCACGTGGATCAGCGCGTGCGGCATTGGTGGCGCAGCGCCGCGCCCGCCCGGGCGCCGGTGTGCTTGCCGCCCTCGAAGCTCACCACACCGTTGACGATCACGGTCTCGATGCCGGTCGGCGCGCCGGCGGGTGCGTCCCAGCTCGCCACATCGTCCAGTGTGTCCAGATCGAACAGGACGATATCGGCGCGCATTCCCTCGCGGATCAGCCCGCGATCGCTCAATCCCATCCGCTGCGCGGGCCAGCTGGTCATCTTGCGGACTGCATCTTCCAGGGTGAGCACCTGGCGTCGCTTCACATACTCGGCGAGGATGCGCGGGAAAGTGCCGTACGCGCGCGGGTGCGGCAGGCCGATGGCGCCGTCGCTGCCGTAATTCACCGCGGCGGCCGCGTCACTGCCGATGCTGACCCAGGGCTGGCGCAGCGCGAGCTGCACATCCGCTTCGCTGATCATGAAATACAGCGCCACCGCGCGATTGGGCAACCCTTCCAGCGCGATATCCCAGGCCGCATCGGCCGGATCCAGATTCAGTTCGGCACCGATCTCGGCCAGCGTCTTGCCATGAAAGCGCCGGTATTTCTCACTGAAGCTGTTGGCCAGACGCACGTTCTGGAATCCACCTGACGCATGCACCAAGTTGGACCAGCCAGGCATCGAACCTGCGGCGACCTCATTCTTCATACGCTCGCGCACCTTGGGGTCGCGCACGCGCTCGATGCCTTTCTCGAGCCCATCGGCCCAGACCCAGCTCGGCGCGATGATTTCCAGCCCGGTGCCGCCGGCGGTGTACGGATACATATCGGCGGCTACATCGACCCCGCGGTCGCGCGCGGCATTGATCGTCGCCAGCGCCTGCGGCATCAGCTTGCCCCACTCCGGTGCATAGGCCGCCTTGAGGTGGAAAATCTCAACTTTGACGCCGCCCTTCTCGCCGATCTCGATGGCCTCTTCAATGGCCTTGACCACGCCTTCGCTCTCGTCACGCATATGCGTGGCATAGAAGCCGTCGCATTGCGCGGCCACTTTGGCCAGCGAGATCAGATCCGAGGTGCTCTGGAAGCTGCTGGGTGCATAGATGAGGGCGCTGGAGATACCGAACGCGCCGGCCTCCATCGCAGTCTTCACCTGCTCGCCCATGGCATCGAGCTGCTTGCGGGTCGGCGCACCGGCGGCATCGCCCATGACATGCACGCGGGCCTGGGTGGAGGAGTAGTACGTGCCGAAGTTGACCGCGATACCCTGCGTTTCGAGCTGCTTGAAGTAGTCCGGCATCCCCGCGGCAGGCACCGGCGGTCCGCCCTCGCCGCCGATCAGCGTGGTCACGCCCATCCGCAGTTTGTTCTCGGCCGCGCCGTCCTTGAGCAGCGCCGCGCCGGACTGATCCATCATGTCGATGAAGCCCGGAGACACATAGCGCCCCGTGGCGTCGATCTCGCGGGTGCCCTGTCCGGGGACCTGGCCTACCTGGACCACGCGCCCCTCCTTGACCGCTACATCGGCACGGACCCACGGATTGCCGGCACCGTCGAGCACGCGTCCACCGCGGATCACCAGGTCATAATCGGCGGCGGCCGCGTTGGCGGCCAACAGCATTGACATGCCCGCCCAGAGCAGGGTGCGCTTCATCATTGCATCTCCTTGTTGGTGCGCGCCTGCGCGCGCACGTCACCCACGACCTGGCGAACCGCATCCACCACGCGATCGGGCTGATCGATCTGGATGTAGTGACCGGAATCGCTCACGATCTGTTGCTGCCCGCGGCTGGACAGGGCGGCCTGCTCGGCATGCAGGGTGCGCCATTCCTGCTTGAACCGGGCGCCCTCCTCTGCCGTCAGGCCCATCTTTTTCAGTTCGTCCGGCTGGAACGGCTTCAATGCGGTCAGCACGATCACCGGGCGGTCGCCAAACGACGTGACCGCGCGGGCATCGTCCATGGTGCTGTCGAAACCGTCGAGCTCGGCGGTTGCGCCCGTGACCGAGGCACTGGAGAACGCGGTGATCTCCGCGGCCTCATCCTTCGGGCGTGGGCCCTGATCGGCGCGCGAGAACAGGAAGCGCACCAGGCCGGTCCGTGACAGTGCCGTGGCGGTATGCATCAACAGCGACACCTTCTTCGGGTGGACATCGATGCTCACCACGCTGCCGAGCCGGGCGATCTGGTCGGGGTGCGAGGGGTCGACCATCACCAGCCCGGCCACCTGCTCGCCGTAGCGCCCCACATAGGTCCGGGTGTACGGCCCGCCGATGGAATGGCCGACCAGCACCAGCGGATCGGTGATGCCCGCGCCTTTCAACAGGGCGTGCAGGTCATCGGCCACGGCTGACGCACGCTGCGGGGTGTCCTTGGCATCGCTGCGCATGATGCCGGCGCGGTCGTAGGCACAGGCGCGGGTGAAGCGGGCGATCCGGTCGTGCACCCGGGTCCAGTCCATCGTGCCGCCCGTGCCGAGGCCGGACTCGAAGATCACGGTCGGGGTGCCACTGCCGCGACACTCGATATGCATCTGGCGTCCGCCGACATCAACCATCTGGCCGCGCAATGGATGGTCAGTCGCCGCGCTCCGGCGCGCCAAGGCCTCGTAGACCACCCCGATGAGGGTGAGCAGGATCACGACCGCCAGCAGACCGAGCACGATCCACTTCACCCACCGACGAAACCGCCGCCACCCCTTTACTGCTGTCATGTCGTGCTCTCTTGAATGGTGCGCTGAAGCCTGCATTGGGGCGCAGGCGGTTGAGAATCCTGTGGCCTGCCTTCCCGGCCAACGCTAACGCCCCGGGGATGTATTCGGGCCCATATAGGATATAAGCGTCCTATTTGGAGAATTGTCAATGTGCAGTGCGGGCACGGGGCCGGTCCATGAGCCGCTCCAGAGTGCACGCCGCCCAGCGCCAGACTGCGACAAACCGTCGCAATCGAGCACAAAAGGGGCATTTTCGCCGGGAATCCCGACGACCATGGCTTACCATCGGGCCGGTGCGTGCGTCCCTCCTCCACCGCTGGCTTCATGCCTGGGCCTTCCTTGCGATTGCGCTGGTGATCGTCGCGCCGATGGTCAGCCGGGCATTGGCGCCGGTGACCGCCCCCGTCATTGAGGCCTCGCCTGCACCCCATCCCCATGCGGCGCATCACGCCATGACGGATGCCGACGCGCGCGCGGGCCATCACGCGCATCACGACAGGGATCAGGGCGAGACCCGCCCCGCTGCCGAAGCGCCTGCCGATCCGCACGCCAACCATGACATGGGCGTGGACTGCGAGTACTGCCTGATCGCGGGCCGTCTCATCAGCCTGCTCGTGGCGCTGCTCCTGCTGCTGACGCAGTGGCCGGCCGTGTTTCAATCGCTGTCAGGTCTGGTCGAGCGGCGTCGTGCTCCCGCTCAAGGCACCCTCGGCGCCCGCGGCCCACCTGTTCTGGTCTGCTGATCCGGCAAGTATCCGGTGCAGCCTTGCTGCGCCCTGCCGGGTCGTGCCCAACGCTCCGCGCCATCCGGCCCATCGGCCGGACCTTGTCCCTGCCCCGGTCACGCTGACCGCGGCATCGAATGCTGTGGACCATGACAACGTCTTTTTCGTATCGACCTTTGGCCAAGGCCATCACGGCCGTGCTTGCCGCTGCCCTTCTTCTTCCCGCCACCGTCGCTGCCCAGAACGGTACCGTGCTGACCCTGGGCACCGTGCAGGCGCGTTCGGCCGCCGAGCGCGAGCTGTCGGCCCGTTCGGTCTTCACCTCGGTGGATCTCATCGGCGGCGACGTCCTTCAACCGCAGAAGGTCGACCATAGCTGGGAGCTGCTGATGAATGCGCCTGGCGTCCAGGTCACCCAGTTCAAGATGGGCACCGACGCCGGCCGCTTTTCCTTCCGGGGTTTCAACGGCGAGGGCCGCATCAATGCGGTCAAGCTGCTGATCGACGGTATTCCGAGCAATGACAATTCGGGCGGCATGCCCTACCTGGATGCGGTGTTTCCGCTGGACATCGCCGCGCTCGAGATCGTGCGCGGCACCAACGATGCCCGCTACGGGCTGCATGCGATTGCCGGTGACGTGAATGTGTTGACCCGCCAGGGCGGCACTGACGGCCAGCTGAGCATCACTGCCGGCAGCTTTGGCACGCAGGATGTGCAGTTGGCCAAAGGGTTCGAGCGAGGCCCCTGGTCACAGAACTATTTCGTCGGCTGGCGCACGTCCGACGGCGAGCGCGACCATGCCGATGGCACGCAGCGCAGCTTCGCCGGCAAGTGGTTCTACACCGACCCTGACGGCCGGTGGCGCGCAGGGCTGACCAGCCGCTACTACAAGAACGCCGCACTGGAAGCCGGCTACCTCAGCTATCCGGAGGTGCAGGCCAATCCGACGCAATCGCCGGCCTACGCACGCGATGACCGCAGTGAGCGCGAGACGGTCCAGACCGCCGTGCACATCGATGGCGCACTGGGCAGCGACTGGCGCTGGAACGCCAAGGCCTACCAGAACGACTATCGCAACCAGCGCTGGGTGACGTTCACCGCGGGAGGCTCACAACAGGAACGTTTCAACGATGAGACCCATCGCGGCCTGCTCTTGAACACCACCTGGCGCCCGGACTCGCGGCTGGCCGAGTTCGTCCTCGATGCCGGCGTGGATGGGCAGTGGCAGGACAACACGGCCCGCCGCTACAGGACCGTCGCGCGCGAGCGCCAGGCGACCCTGCGCGATTGGGAGTACACCCTCGATACCCGGGGTGCCTACGTGCAGGCGGTGATCCGGCCGATGGACGCGCTGAAGATCGTGCCCGCCTACCGGGTCGATCGCGTGTATGGCGACTTCCACAATGGGGCGACCGGTCTGCGTGCGCCGGTCTACGACTATGGCCTGATCAAGCAGCCCAAGCTGAGTGTGTCCTACGATCTCAGCCCGACCACGGTCGCATACGCCAACTGGGGGCGAACGTTCCAGATCGGCAGCGGCAATGGCGCGTATCGAACGCAGCTGAACGATCTCGCCCCCTCCCTCAACGAAGGCTGGGAGGCCGGGATGAAATGGGCGCCCGTGCAGGGGCTGCAGACCCGCATCGCGTACTGGGAGCAGCGGGCCAGCGATGAGGTCGCCACCGTCCTGGGCGTCAATGGCGTGGTCGGGGCCAATGAGGTCGGCAACGTGGGCCAGACGCTGCGCCGCGGTTGGGACGCCCAGCTGACGTGGCAGGCCAGCGCACAGTGGCGCGCCTGGGCCGCGTACTCGCGGCAGAAGTCGGTGATCGAGGTGCCCGACCCCAGTGCGCCGCAGACCCGCGGGCGGCAGATCGAGAACGTGCCGAACTGGCTGGCCAGCGCAGGTGTAGACTACGCCCCGACGGCCGACTGGGCCTTCAGTGCCTGGGGCAATGGCCAGGGCGACTACTTCGTGGAAAGGACCAACACGCTGGGACGCTACGGCGGCTATGCACTGTTGAACCTGAGCGCCACGTATCGGCTGGACGCGCGCAACAGCCTGGCCCTGCAGTTGAAAAACGCGACAGATCGTTTCTACGTGTATGCCTGGTACGACAGCGGTTCCTCGGGCTACTCACCCGGTGACGGCCGGGCGGCGTACCTGAGCTGGACCCGGGAGCTCTGACATGCCATCCCCTGCTACCCCGCGTGCATCGGATCGCTGGCGTTTCTACCGCGCGGTGTGGCGGTGGCACTTCTATGCCGGCCTGTTCGTGCTGCCCTTCATCGCCTGGCTGGCGTTGACCGGCGCGGTATACGTCTACCAGAAGCCGATCGATCGCTGGATCCATCACGATCTGAAGGTAGTGCAGAACGCAGCGGTGCCGCCCTCGCCTGCCAGCGCCCAGCTGGCGGGCGTCACCGCCGTCAGTCACGGGGAGATCTTCCGTTACACCACGCCGGAGTACGCCGACGGCAGCATCGAGATCGGCGTACAGGAGGCCGACGGTCGACGGCAGGTCTACTACGTCGACCCGGGCACCGCGCAGGTGCTCGGGCACCTGCCGGACAAGGGAACGTTCTCGGGCGTGGTGCGGCAGCTGCACAGCCTCGATCTGCTCGGTGATTACGCCAGTGCACTGATCGAGATCGCCGCCGGCTGGGCCATCCTGCTGGTGGCGACCGGCGTGTACCTGTGGTGGCCGCGCGGGCAGAACGGTGGGATCACCACGGTCCGCGGGCAGCCGCGACAGCGGCTGTTCTGGCGCGACCTGCATGCGGTGACCGGCGTCTGGGTGGGCGGTGTGCTCGTGTTCCTGGCCGTCACCGGCATGCCGTGGTCGGTGGTCTGGGGCCATCAGGTCAATGCCTGGGCGAACGGTCACGACTATGGTTACCCAACCGGCGTGCGGGTGGACGTGCCGATGTCCGCGCATCGGCTTGCCGACACCACCACGCCAGCGTGGTCGATGGAGCAGGCACAGCTGCCGGTCTCAGCGGTGCCGCATGTCCAGCACGCCGCTGCCGATGACGGGCATGCCGCACATGGTGGCGGCCCACTCGGCGACCTGTCGCCACAGCCCGGCGCGCTCGGCATCGACGCGGCCCTGCGCCGGTTCAACGCACTCGGCCTTGCGCCGGGCTACAGCATCGCGCTGCCGCGTGGGCCCATGGGGGTCTACACCGCCTCGGTCTATCCGGAGGATCTGTCGCGTCAGCGGGTGGTGCATCTGGACCAGTACAGTGGCCGGGTTCTGCTGGACATGGGCTACGCCGATTACGGTGCACTTGGGCGTGGATTGGAATGGGGCATCAACGTCCATCTCGGCAACGAGTACGGCACGGTCAACCGTGTGGTGCTGATCGTCGCATGCGCAGCGATCCTCCTGCTCTGCTTCAGCGGTGCGGTGATGTGGTGGAAGCGACGGCCCTTCGGCGGGATCGGCGTGCCGCCACTGCCGAGGCACGGGCGAAGCGTGGCGGGTGTCTTCGTGCTGCTATGCATCGGTGGCGTGGTGTTCCCGCTGGTGGGTCTGTCCCTGTTGGTCGTGGGAGTTCTGGATTACATCGCCACCCGCGGCTGGCGCACGAGATGAATCGCGCGGTTGGCCCGAGTCCGGTCCATTTCGTGAGCGCTGATGCCCACCGCGATAATCAGCCGTATTGCGCTCTCGGCTTTGGCGGGGCGTTGAATGCTGTGCGGGCTGTAGCTCCCTTCGCCCAGTGCTTCACTGGGCGAAGGGAAGATCATCACTGCTTCTGTGCTTCGAACTGATTGAAGTACTTCTCGATCAAACCGCGTGCCGCCTTGCCGATGTTGGCGTAGTCAACCTCATTGAGATTGGCCAACGACACGCGTCCCGCCGGCCGCGTCGCGCCGAATCCACGGCCTGGCAACAACACGATGCCGGACTCCTTGGCCAGCTCGAACAACAGTTCACGCGGCTCAACGGCGTTGAGCAGCCACTCGACGAAGGGCTTTCCGTACACTTTCTCGCTGAGGTCGGCCAGGTCCAACAAGGTGTAGTACCCGACATCGTTTGGATTCGGATCGGGCGATGCACCGATCTCGCGATACAGGGCGTGCTCGCGCGCGCGTATCAAGCGCTTCATGGCCGCCTTGTAGGCGTTCGGTGTGTCCATCAGCGCAAACAACGAGAACAGGACCATCTGCGCCTGCTGTGGGGTCGACAACCCCGCCGTGTGGTTGAGCGCCACCGTACGGCTGTCAGCCACAAGGCGATCAATGAACTTCAACTCACGCGGCGTGGTGGTGATGGAGGAGTAGCGTGCATCCAGCTCGACCAGAACAGGCTCGGGCAGCGCGGCGATGGTCTGATCGAGAATGTTGTCGCGGTGGGTCGCGATCGCTCCCAACCGCCAGCCGGTGGCACCGAAGTACTTGGAATAGGAGTACACAAGAATGGTGTTGTGCGGAGCGACAGCGAACAGCGACGTGAAGTCGTCCGCGAAGGTTCCGTACACGTCGTCAGTGAGCAGGATCAGGTCCGGGCGTTCCTCGACGATCTCTGCGATCAAGGCGAGCGTCTCGTCATCGATACGGACGGAGGGTGGGTTGCTGGGATTGACCAGGAAAAATGCCTTGACCTTGGGATCGCGCAGTTTCTCGATCTCTGATCGTGGATACTGCCACCCCAGCGCCGGATCAGCTTCGATCAGTACCTTCTCGAGCTGATAATCGTTGAGCTCGGGAATTTCAATATAGGGGGTGAAGATCGGCATGCCGATGGCGATGCTGTCGCCCGGCGAAAGCAGCCGGTTCTCCCGCATCGTGTTGAAAATGTACGTCATCGCCGCGGTGCCGCCCTCCGTCGCGAAGATATCCACATCGCCAACGAAAGGATATGCGCCAACCATCTCCTGCCGGAGATACTGGGCCACGATGGGCTCGGCACACTTGAGCATACGATCGGGTACCGGGTAGTTGCACCCCAGGATTGCATCGCACATTTCGTAGAGAAAGATCGAGGCGTCGTGCCCGAGCTGGTCCCGGACATAGGAGACCCCACCCACGAGAAAGTCGATGCCGGGGGTGCCCGCGTTCTCACGGGCAAAGATCTCGAAGCGATCCTCGATGCCGGCAAGACGTGGCATGCCGCCGACGCCTTCCGGCATGTAAGCGAACGAACGCTGTGCCTCACGCATGGCGAACAGACCCAACTGCCAGAATCCGTGCCGCGGCACCGTGGCCAGAAAATTCGGGTTTCCACGGCCAGCGTTCAACATGAGCCTGTTTTCAACACTGCCGGCCAACGTAATGAGTTCATCCTTCAGCTCGAAGGGGCTGAGACGTGCAAGCTTTTCGATATGCGGATCCATCGACTTCGACTCCTGTGCAAGGGTTAGACAAGGCCTACAACGAGAGGGCCCAACAGGGTGAGGAATACATTGGCCAGCGCGTACGTGATGGCGAAGGGCACTGCAGGCACGGAGCTGGATGTCTTGTCCAGCACCGCGCCGATCGCCGGATTGGCACTGCGTGACCCGCTCAGAGCACCAGCGAACACCGCCACGTTCGTGTAGCCCAGTACGTAACGTCCAAACACCATGGCCAGCAGCAATGGCACCAGGGTGACGACCACGCCAAGCGCAAACAGGGTGATTCCATGATCCTGGATGGCACCGAGCGCCTGTTTTCCAGAATTGAGGCCAATGACCACCACGAAGGCAGCGAGCCCGAAGTCCTGCAGCAGCTGCCCCGCGGCTGTGGGAAGTGCGCCGACCATCGGCCGCTTGCCACGCAGCCATCCGAACACCAGGCCGGAGAGCAGCACCCCGCCACCAGCGCCCAGCGTGAGAGGGATGCCACCCACGTCTGCCACCAGTAGGCCAATCAGCAGGCCCACGACGATGCCAAGCCCCATATAGACAAAGTCGGTCTTGTTGTCAGCGGCAAGCGGATAGCCCGCCTCCTTGGCGGCACGTGCAGTGTCCGAGTCAGCCCCGTAGAAGGTCACAACATCGCCGTGCATCATCACCGTCTGCGGCAGTACGGGAACTGGTCGGCCCATGCGGGTCACCGCCTCGACATAGATGCCGTGACGCATCTGAGGGTCAATCGCTGCTTTGATCTGCGCAATGGTCATCCGGTTCATGCCTTTTCGGGTAAACACCGCCTGGCGTGATTGCATGAGCAGGGGTGGCCCGTCGAACGCAGGAAGTTCAGGGCCGATCCGGGCGGAGATTCCTACGACTTGCTCTCGTCGTCCGATGGCAATGACCACATCGTCACGCTCCAGGCACGGATTGTCGGCCAGATCGAGTGTCACCCCGCCCCGCATCACGCGCTCGATCGTCAATGCGCCTTCGGCGTCCGCTTCGATCTCCGCCACGGGTCGGCCCGCCGCCGTCGTCACCTGATACGCACGGCCCACCAGCGCCGGCATTGCACTGGCAACACCAGGTCCCGTTGCCACAGCGCCGCCGCTGAGGCGCTGCTCTTCGAGCTGCGCTGCTTCGCGCAGATCCTGTTTCATGAAGCGCGGCAGGATGTTGGCGCATACGATGATGGCGCCCAGAGAGCCAAAGACGTAGGTGACCGCATATCCGATGGCGACATTCGCCTGCAGGGTCGCGATCTGGTCCGGCGGCAATGGCAGCCGCGCGATGGCGTCACCGGCCGTGCCAATGATCGCCGACTGTGTCAGTGCGCCACCGGCCAGGCCGGCTGCGAGACCTTTATCGAGGCCGAACGCCTTGGCCAGCGCAACGACCGTCGCCAATGAGACCAGCGCGACGAACGCCGCCAAGATGATCTCCTTGACGCTGGATCGATTGAGTGAGCTGAAGAACTGCGGCCCACTGTTGTATCCCACTGCATAGATGAACAGCGCGAACATGATGGCTTTGACGCCGTCGTCGATGGAGACGCCCACTTGGCTGATGCACACAGCCACCAGCAGCGAGCCGGCCACACCACCGAGCTGGAAACGCCCGAACTTGATTTTTCCTATCGCATAGCCCAGCGCCAATGTCAGGAAAATGGCGGCTTCCGGGGACCGTGAGAATATGTCATGCAACCACGTCATGAGGTGCGTCTCCTTGTCACGTGAGGCGATGGAGTTTCGTGGCCGCGATCGGCCGGGCAAGATAAGCAAAGGCTGCGACGAGCGTGGTCCGACGATACCGCCGGGCCGAAAGCGTGATCACTTGACGAAGTCATATTTGATACTTCCCTGCACGCGCAGCACGTCCGAGCTGCGGCCATCCTGTACCCTCAGATCGCCATACAGGACTTCCAATCCCCACGAAAATGTCGGACTGGCCTGAAGTATAAGGTTGGCTGCGGCATACGTGCTCGTCTGGAACGCGTCGGGTGCCAGCGCGGGGTGGGTTTCGAGCTCCAGGCGACCCAGCACGAGATTCGAGCGCCAGCCCGAATGCCAGTGGTGCGTATAGCCCACATGTGCAGCGGCTACTCGCAATGGGTTCACACCATCGTCAGCAATGACGGCGTCCATGTTCCGCCCCCCCAGATCGTTGAGGTAACGCGAAATCCCCGCGCCGTAAATCACACTTCCGGACAGCACGTCCGATCCGAAGTGGCGCTGTCCTGAAAGATTGAGGCCGTAGCCCATGGCCGTCGCATCACCACCTGCATCGCGATAGGCAAGCTGCCTGATCAACAGGCCGCCCTGTAAATGTCCCCATGCGCGCTCCAGCCGGAGTGTTCCCACCACATCCGGGAGCGGCTGCTCCGGCGCCCCGCCTTGGGCGGGCGCGATATCCGATTCGGGATCTTCGATCGATATCGCAGCGGTGACACCCTGGGCAAGATTCCACAGCTGCCGAACCGAAGCGAGTCGGCGCAGCGACTCGCTGCCGGGGCCTTCGTCATCCAACGTCTCGGGATAGGCGTCGGGGTCGGCGAATGCACTGTAGCCATACCCGGCGTAGGTGTTGCCGACCTGCGCATGGGCTTGCCTCAACCGGAAGCCTGAGGTGCCCGGGCCGCCGTAGAAATCATTTTCCAGATAGAACCGCAACGGCCCGAGGCTGGAGGGGCGACGCACCTCGAAGCTGAAGCGGGTGGCATTGGCGTCCAGGACCGTGTTGGTGCCAGCTCCTGCCCCGATGGGAATGCCGGCGGTCACCAGCTTGTCGGGGTTGCCGGCCGGATCGCGATCGTGGATGAGGCTGAGTTTTGCAAAACCGCCCAGTTTGATGTCCGTCTGCGTTCCCGGGATACGCAGAAACCCTTGAAGCTGCGGATCATTCGGCGGCGGCGTATTGTCCACGCGTGCCACGCCGGTCAACTCATCCCCGAACGTCTGCCGGGGCGGCAGTCGGGAAGGCAACGAGTCTGCCGTGGCAGCAGCGAGAATGTGGGCGGATTGGCCGCCAGCTTCTCCCGGCGCGGGGGCCGGGATAGGCGATGCCTCGAGAGAGTCCAGGCGGGACCGGAGCTCCGCGACTTCCTGTCGAAGCGCCTGTATCTGCGCCAACAGCGCCACCTGCGGGTCCTCCCCGGCAACGGCTGCGTCGGCTACCGCGACTGCTGAAACCACCAGTAACCAGCTACTTGGGCGCATCGTCAGCTCTCCTTGCCGATCCAACCATAGCAAAGGCCAAGGGCGCGGTGTGTGCACGACGCCATGTCGATCCCGCGCGCGGAGGGCAGAAAGACGCCGCCGCGCGCGCATCCTCAGACCGCTCAGATGTGAAGACACTGCTTCACACGACGCACACTACCCTCTTGCCGTCACACCCCATGGAGTTGCCCCCTCGTGAGCCGGCATTGGCCGCCAACGTGCGCGTTAAAAGGACTTACCTGTCTCTCCCTGCTGCTGGCCACTGGCATTGCCATCGCCCAGACCGTGCCCAGCGAGGCCGCGGTCCCTGCGCTGGACTGGCAGCAGTCCCAGCAGCGGCTGGAACAGGTCTCCGATGCGCTGGCCGCGGCGGACGCGTCGGTGCGCAACAAGCAGGACCTGCAGGACGCCACGCGTCTGCTGCGGCTTCCCGAGATCACCGGTGAAGTGCGCCGGCTGCAGTTCCAGAAGACCCTCACCCTGCCCCTGGGCTCCTTGACGCCAGTCGCTGAGGCGTTCGGCATCGACTCGCCGTTGCAGTTCACCGAACGCGATTGGCGCACCCGCCCGGTGGTCACGGCGGTGTTGCCGCTGTACACGGGTGGGTTAATCCCCGCCGCCCAGCAGGCCGCAGCAGGCGCGACCGACCAGGCCAGCGCCGAGCGCGAGTCGCAGCGTCAGTCGCTGAGCGTGCAGCTGGTCCAGGCCTACTTCGGCCAGCGCCTCGCCGAGCAGGCCGTGGACGTGCGCCGCGAGGTGCGCGATGGGCTGCAGCAGCACCTCGACGATGCCCTGAAACTGGAACGCGAAGGCTTTGCCACCCGCGCCCAGCGCCTGCAGGCCAACGTCGCCCGCGACAAGGCCGAGCGCGAGTACCAGAAATCCCTGAATGATCTGCAGACGCTGAAGGCCGCCTTGGCCACCCTGCTCCGCAGCGGTGGCGACGTCCGCCCGCTGTCGCCCTTGTTCGTGCATCGCGCGCCGATCGGTGCGCTGCCTACCTTCGAACGCGATGCACAGGCCCGGCAACCGCAGATCGCGCGGCTGCGCGCGTTGGTGGCCCAGGCCGAACAAGGCGTGCGCGTCCAGCAGGCCAAGCTCAAACCCACCGTGTTCCTGTTCGGCCAGTACGATTTCCGCCGTCGCGACGAAATGTTGACCGACCCGGACTGGGCGTTCGGCATCGGCCTGAAGTACACCTTCCTCTCGCCCACCTCGCGTCCTGCCCAGATCAGCGCTGCCCGCGCCCAACAGGATCAGGCCGAGGCCGGCCTGCGCGAAGCCGAGAACCAGGTGACGCTGGGCGTGCGCAAGGCCTGGTACGAACTGGATACCGCCCGCCAACAGTTCCTGCTGCTGGACAGCAGCATCGAGCAGAACCGCGAGAACCTGCGGCTGCAGGAGCTGGCCTTCCGCGAGGGCCAGGCCACTTCGCTGGATGTGATCGATGCGCGCCTTGGGCTGGGCGGCGCACAGGTGGAACGCGCGCAGGCCGCGTATCAGTACGACGTGGCGCTGGCACAGCTGCTGGAGATCAGTGGACAGATGGACCGATATGAAGAATTCCGCCGCCGGGGCGACGAGGTGATCGCGCATGAATGACACATTGCAGGCGCCGGCCGACGCGCCGCCGCCGAAGAAACGCAAGGCCGGCATCCTCATCGCGCTGGTACTGGCGATCGTTGTCGTGGTCGGGCTGTGGCTGGCCTGGCGCACGCCGGCCGAACAGCTGCAGGGCATGGCCGACGCCGACACGATCAACGTGGCCGCCAAGATCACCGCGCGGCTGGCCGAGCTGAAGGTGCGCGAGGGCGACCGGGTCACAGCCGGCCAGGTGCTGTTCGTGCTGGACAGCCCCGAAGTGGCAGCCAAGGAGCAGCAGGCCCAAGGCGCGCTGGAGGCAGCGCGGGCGGTGGCCGACAAGGCCGACGAAGGGGCGCGCAGCGAGGACATTCGTGCTGCCCAGGCCAACTGGAAACGCGCCGAGGCTGGTGCCACCCTGGCCGATGCCACCTATCAGCGCGTGCAGAACCTGTACAACGAAGGGGTGATGACGCGGCAGAAACGTGACGAGGCATTGGCCCAGGCGCGCAGTTCGCGCGAGCTCTCCAATGCCGCACGGGCGCAGTACGACCAGGCGCTGGCCGGCGCGCGCGACCAGGACAAGCGCGCCGCGCAGGGCCAGGTCCGCCAGGCGCAGGGTGCGGTGGCCGAGGTGGATGCGGCCCGCGACGAGGTCAATGGCCGCGCGCCCATGGCTGGCGAGATCAACAAACGCATGTCGGATATCGGCGAGCTGGTCCCGGCCGGCTATCCGGTCTTCACCCTGGTCGACATCGACCGCATGTGGGTCTCGGTCAACCTGCGCGAATCGCAGATGCGGGGCCTGAAGGTCGGCACCCGCCTGCGCGGCAACGTGCCCGCACTGGATCGTGACGCCGAATTCGAGGTGTATTTCATCAATCCCGCCGGTGACTACGCCACGTGGCGTGCCACCCGACAATCCTCCGGGTATGACGTGCGCAGCTTCGAGATCCGGCTGCGCCCGGTCGCCCCGATCGAAGGCTTCCGCCCCGGGATGAGCGTGCTGTTCGGGTGGCCGCAGGGATGAGCCGGCCGGTGTGGGCGAGCGCTACGGCCTCGTTCCAGCGCGAGGTTGAGCACCTGCGCCGCGATCGTGCCGATCTGCTGCTGATCACGCTGCTGCCGGCCGTTATGCTGGGGCTGATGGCATGGTTGTTTGCCGCCTCGGTGATGCGCGACATCCCCATCGCCATTGTCGATCTGGACCGCAGCGCCGAGAGCCGCCAACTGGCGAGCATGCTCGATGCCAGCCCCGGCGTGAGCGTGGCCAGCCAGCCAGCCAGCCTGGCCGAGGCGCAATCGCAGCTGCGCCGGTTGGACGTCTTTGCGATCGTACTGGTGCCGCGTGATGCCACGCGGCAGGCACTGCGCGGCGAACAGGGCACGGTGTTCGCGTACTACAACGCCACCTACCTCACCACCGGCCAATCCGCCGTGCGCGATATCGTCGAAGCGGTCAGCGCCTGGAATGCGCGGCTGCTGGGCGAGCGCATCGGCAAGCAGGTGGGCCCGGCCACGCTGCGCGCGCCGCCGATCGCGGTGCAGTCGGACATCCTGCACAACCCCGCGCGCAGCTATGAGTTGTTTCTGCTGCCCTTGCTGTTCCCGGCGATCCTCTCACTGGGGCTGGCACTGGCGGTTGCGGCCAGCCTGGGCCGTGAGGTCCGCGATGGGCACCTGCGCGACTGGCTGGGCGACACGCCGTGGTCGGCGATTGCCGGCAAGGTCGTGCCCTACGTCCTGTTGTTTTCGATCTACGGTGCACTGGGGGTGCTCTACCTTGCCCTGCTGCGTGGCGATGGCGTCGCCGGCAGCATGCTGCTGCTGATGCTGGGGCAGCCGGTGTTCTACCTGGCCTGTGCGGCGGTGGCGCTCCTGTTTGTCGGGCTCACCCGGGACATGGGCACGTCACTGTCGGCGATCGGCCTGAGCATCGGCACCGCGCTGGCATTTTCCGGCGCCACCTTCCCCGTGGTGGATGCGCCGTTGTTCACCCGGGTCTGGAATCTCCTGCTGCCACTGACCGCTTACGTGAAGCTGCAGACCCAGCAGCAGTTCGTGGGCGCGCCGTGGAGTGTCTCGTTGTGGCCGCTGGGCACGCTGCTGCTGATGGTGGTGGTGGCCGGTGGCATCGGTGGCTGGCGATTGATCGCTGCCGCGCGCAGCGCCGATCCGGCCGCGGCGTCGCCCACGAGCGGGACCGACGCATGAGCCGTTTCGTCGACAGCCTCCGCCTGACCCTGCGCGCGGTGCTCACCGACCGCTATGCCGTCGTGCTGATGGTCGGGGCGGTGGTGCTGTATTCGTTCTTCTACCCTGCCGCCTACCGCCATCAGGTCGCCAGCAACCTGCCCATCGTGGTGGTGGACCACGACCAGAGCGCGACCAGCCGTGAGCTGCTGCGGCGCGTGGATGCGCTGCACACGGTCCGCATCGTCGATCAGCCGGCCAGCATCGACCAGGCCCGCCAGGCGATGGAGGCCGGCAAGGCCGAGGGCATCCTGCTGATTCCTGCCAACCTTGAACGCGACATTCTGCGCGGCAGCAAGGGCTACCTGGTGTTGATGGGCAATGGCGCCTACCTCGGCCGCGCCAGCTGGGTATTGGGCGGCGTAGCGGAGGCGCTGACTGCGTTCGCGCGAGAGGCCGATGTGTCCCAGGCGGCCTTCATGGGGGCGCCGCAGGCACCGCCGATCACACTGGTGCAGCGCCCGCTGTTCAATACCCAGGAAGGTTATGGCAGCGCCATCGTGCCCGGCGTGGCCGAGCTGATCGTGCATCAGACGCTGCTCATGGGCATCGGCGTGTTGCTCGGTGCGCGTCGGCTTGCCCTGGGTCGTCGCCTGCGATTCGATCTGCCAACGCTGGCGGGCATGGCCGCGGGCTTTGGCGCCATCGGTCTGCTCGGGCTGTTTTACTACGCAGGGTTCACTGCCTGGGTGCAGGACTACCCGCGTGGTGGCAATCCCCTCGGCCAGTTGCTGGGCGGCACGTTGTTCATCGCCGCCACGGTGGCGTTCGGGCTGTTCATCGGCAGCTTCTTCGCGACCCGCGAACGTGCCTTCCAGGTGGTCGTCGCCTGCTCGATCCCGCTGTTCTTCCTGGCCAATCTGTCCTGGCCGGCGGTCACTTCACCGCCTGCGCTGGTGGCCTTGGCCCACCTGCTGCCCACCACACCCGGGATCAATCTGATGGTGCGGCTCAATCAGATGGATGCCAGCCTGGCTGAGGTCAGCCACGAGCTCTGGACGCTGGTCGCGTTGCTGGCGCTGTACGGTGGTCTTGCGATATGGCGACTGGGTGCCCGCAGGTCGCACTGACTCAGGCTGCTGCGGATATGCCGCCCGCTAGATCAGCACCTGCCGCGTGCTGCGAAGAAATTGATGGATTTCCTTTTCGACCGACTCATCCAGCATGTAGACCGGCCGCTGGCCGTTGGGGCAGCGCAGGCTGGGGGTCGTCCCGAACATCCGGCAGATCAAGGGGCGTTCTTCGTAGACCTCACAGCCCTGCTTGCCCAGATACGGACAGCTCAGGTCCGCCAGCGCGGCAGCGTGCTCGGCATCGCTCTTGACCGGCAGCCGCGCCACTTCCTCGCTGGAGGCGGTGACCGGGCCACAGCAGTCCGTGCATCCCACGATGCAGCGGAAGGTCGGGATCTGCTCGCGCAGACGCTCGATGGCGTCGCGGGTGGCGTAAGGCATTGCGATGGCCCTTGGAGCAGCGTCGTCGGAGGCCCATTTTACCGTGTTGGCACAGCCTTCACGCCGCAGCAATCGGTGGTCGGCTTGCGGCAGCCTGAACGCTGCGGCGGCGCAGGTTGAATCGCTGAGGCACAGCCGCATTGAACAAGGGCGCCCGCGGTTGGGCGCTCTCAGGAGAAATGCATGCCGCACCATGAAAAGGTCGCCCTCGCGGGCGTCATCGAGCACGTGTTTGCACATCGCTTCACCTTGGTCAGCAACGATCAGGCATATCTGGCCGACCTCGGCCCCAAGGGAGCAGAGGCGTTTCCACTCAAGGAAGGTGCTGCCATCCGGCTGGAAGGAGAACGACGCCCGTCGGAAATCAAAGTGGCCCGTATCGCCAGGAAGGGCGGCAGCTTTGTGGAGGTGGAGCACAAGAAGCCGCATCACGGCCCCAAGCATCATCATCCGGAGGGTCCGGCGGATCCTCGCGTCGCGTTGGCCGCAGTGAAGAAGGACGGCTGGACGCCACGCGGCGAACCCGAGCGCAAGCCCAAGCACTTCGAAGTACTGGCACGCCGCAAGGGTGGCGAGTGGACCGAGCTGCATGTGGACTTCTCGGGTGTGATCTACAAAGAGAAGCACGCAGATCCGGAGAAGTGGGCGCTGTAAAACCCGGTCGGTCTGAAGCACATGGTACCCAGAGCCCTGGAGATTCCGGGGCTCTTCCATGTGTGACGCCACACAGCCATCACAGGCGCACGCGCATAACATGCGCGCCCCACCGGCATCGGGGCTGACCCAGCGAGCATCGAGCCAACGCACGTGAGCCCACCTTCCCCTGCCCCCTTGTCCGTCCGCTCGGCGGAACGCGCGCTCGATGGCGTGAACTTCTTCCTGGCCGATGTGCGGGATGGGTTGGGGCCTTATCTCGCGATCTACCTGTTGGCCGTCCACAAATGGGAGCCGGCCAGCATCGGCCTAGTGATGACGGTCGCAGGGCTGGCTGCGCTGCTGGCGCAGACGCCGGCGGGCGCGCTGATGGATCGGGTCAACGCCAAGCGGGCCACGGTCGTCATCGCCGCCCTTCTGGTCACCGGCAGTTGCGTCGTGCTGCCGTGGATCACCTCGTTCACGCTCGTGGCCGCGACCCAGGCTGTCAGTGCCGTCGCGGGTACCGTCTTTGCCCCGGCGATCGCGGCCATCTCGCTGGGCATCGTCGGGCCACGAGCCTTCGCGCGGCGCATGGGCCGTAACGAGACCTTCAATCACGCGGGGAACGCCGTCGCGGCGCTGCTGGCCGGTGGTCTGGCCTACATCGGGGGGCCGGTCGTGGTGTTCTATCTGATGGCCGCTCTGACCCTGGCCAGCGTGGCCGCGGTGCTGATGATCCCATCCACCGCCATCGACCATGCGCAGGCGCGCGGATCGCCGGCCACACCGGAGCGACAGCCGGGGCCATCCTCCTTTGGCATGCTCCTGCGCGACCGTACCCTGCTGCTGCTGGCAGCGAGCTGTGCGCTGTTCCACCTGGCCAACGCGGCGATGCTTCCGCTGGTCGGTCAGAAGCTCTCCCATACCAGCCCTGCGTTGGCCACCACCTTGACGGCGGCGTGCATCGTCGCGGCACAACTGGTCATGGTGCCGGCCGCGATGCTGGTCGGAACACGGGCCGATGTGTGGGGACGCAAGCCACTGCTGTTGGCCGGCTTTGTGATCCTGCCGATCCGTGGCGTGCTTTACCCACTGTCCGATGCGCCGGCATGGCTGCTGAGCGTGCAACTGCTGGATGGCATCGGTGCCGGTATCTTCGGGGCGCTGATTCCCGTCATGGTCAGTGATCTGACCCAGGGAACTGGCCGATTCAACGTCACGCTCGGTGCGGTTTCGACGGTCTTCGGGCTGGGCGCTGCGCTCAGTCCGGGCTTGGCCGGGGTGATCGTGCAGTTCGCTGGGTATGATGTCGCGTTCCTGACCCTGGCAGCGATTGCAGCCCTGGCCTTCGTGCTGGCAATGGCCATGCCGGAGACCCGACCTCACACGGGCCGCGCTTCCACGGTGGCAGCACCGACGGACGCGACCTGACGCCAGCCCCTGCGTTTTTCCTGAGCCATTCATGCACGTCCCCACAACCTCCCTGATCATCTGGATGGTGACCGCCGTTGCCACCAGCGGTGTCATCTTCCGTCCCTGGCGGATTCCCGAGTATGTCTGGGCACTGGGCGCTGCCGTGCTGCTGGTGGCGACCGGCCTGGTGCCCGTCCCCACTGCCTTCGCGGCGGTTGCTGAAGGCGGCGATGTCTACCTGTTCCTGATCGGCATGATGGTGCTGGCCGAGCTGGCGCGTCACGAAGGTCTGTTCGACTGGCTGGCCATGTATGCCGTGCAGCATGCCAAGGGATCCGGGCGGCGACTGTTTGACCTGGTCTTCCTGGTCGGCACACTGGTGACCATTTTCCTGTCCAACGACGCCACCGCCGTGGTACTCACGCCGGCGGTTTACGCCGCCTGCAAAGCGGCCCGCGCCAATCCACTGCCCTACTTGTTCGTTTGCGCGTTCATTGCCAACGCGGCCAGCTTCGTGCTGCCCATTTCCAATCCCGCCAACTTGGTGGTGTTCGGCAGCCACATGCCCTCGCTGCCAGAGTGGCTGCGGCAGTTCAGCCTGCCGTCGCTGGCCGCGATCGCAATGACGTATCTGGTGCTGCGCCTGGCGCAACGCCGTCAGATCGCACACCCGCTGGCGGAGCGGATCGAGCACCGCGCCCTGTCCGAGGGCGGTCGCCTGTGTGCCATCGGCGTAGCGCTCACCGGGATCGTGCTGCTGGTGACCTCGGCGATGAACGGCCCGCTCGGCGTGACGACCTTCTGCGCCGGTGCGCTCACGTTGGCGGCGGTTCGCCTGCGCCAGCGTCGCAGCCCGCTGCCGATACTGCGTCACGTCGCCTGGGGGGTGCTGCCCCTGGTGGCTGGCCTGTTCGTGCTTGTAGAAGCCGTTGCCCAGACCGGGGTGATCCGCACGGCGGCACACGCATTGGAAGTGCTGGCACGGACCTCGCCTGCGGAAGCCAGCTGGGTGGCAGGGATCGCGGCAGCGGTGGCGAGCAATCTGGCCAACAACCTGCCCATCGGGCTGGTGGCGGGCTCGCTGGGTCAGATGGCGGACCTGCCGGTGCACACCCGCGCGGCGCTGCTGATCGGCGTCGATCTGGGGCCGAACCTCTCGGTGACCGGCTCACTGGCCACAATGCTGTGGCTGGTCGCGCTGCGTCGGGAGGGCGAGAACGTCAGTGCCCTGCAGTTCTTCAAGCTGGGACTACTGGTAATGCCGCCGGCATTGATCGCGGCGCTCTTGCTGCTCTGACCATCGCGTTTCGCCTCGGCGATGCCGTGACGCATGCCCTTCTCAGGCGGCCTTCGGCGTCCACTGGCGCAGGGTGGCGGCTTTGAGCGACTGCTGGCCGCAGCCGGTCGGGCAACGCAGCACCCGCGCGGCCGAGGTGCTGACAAAGCCCGCACCTTCCTGCGCCTTGAAGACCACCTCACAGGACAGGCAGCGCGCCACCATGGAATACAGGTGGACGATGCGGCCGCTGCAGGGATCCTGCAGCGCGTTTACATCCAGCAGGTCGAACTGGCAGCTGTCCGGCATCACGCGACGGGGAAACGGAAGGGAAACGGTCGTCTGCAGGTTCACGCGTGCCAGCCTGGATGGAGTGGCACTCACTGTATTGACCCTGATGTGGAGCGTGCGTGCACTGGACGACCGTGTCGTGTGATCACAGCGTGGCCTGCGCCTGCAGCGTGAACACCCAGCTGTCCGGGCGACTTTCATACGCCCCGGGCCGGGCCACATACTGCACCGCAGGCCGCAGGATCAGCCACGGAGTGACCTGCACGCCGTAGTTGAGTTCCACGAACTGCTCGTTGCTCTGCACGTCCTTGCCGGTGATGCGCTGGTACTGTGCAAGGCGGTCGGAGATGTCCAGCCGGGTCCACGCCAGGCTCAGCACATCATCCTCCCGTGAGGCCACCACACCGCGCCAACTCAGGCCGGCTTCCCACGAATACCGCATGAGTCCGGTCTTGGCATCCGCACGCGTGGCCACGCCGAATACCGACAGACCGCGCACGGTGTCGCCTTCGGGCTTCAGCACGCGCTGCGCCAGCTGGATGTACGAACCGCTGCGATGCGACGCGCGCGGTGCGGCCGGATTGCCGATGTCGTCCGCGTTGGAGGTGTCCAGGTAATAGCCGACCTTGTAGGTGCCACCGTAATGCTCGCCGGTGTTGCCGTGGCTGTAGCCCACTTCCACAGGCAGGAAAAGGCCGGTCTTGCCACGGTCGGACACCCGGAAGCCACTGCCTGCTTGCTTGCGCATCGGCACGACATCGTAAATGCCGGTCTGCGCGTACCAGCCGGAGGGATCGGCCCACTTCACCCGCAGGCCCCACTGGCCGGTCGGGTTGTCCAGCCACCCGGAGCTGTAGATCGGGCCCAGCGGATGGCCGCACTGGCCGTTGTTGTTGAAGTTGCAGGTATAGGGCAGACCGCCGAAGTCATTGCCCATTGAATAGAAACCGCCCTTCAGGCTCAGCCGCTTGTCCAGCAGCCAACGCTCATAGGAGAGCTCGTTGAAGCGCAGGTTCTGGCCCTGCCCATAGAAGGCCTGGTTCTGCACGTACGAACCGGTCGAGCGGTCATTGACCGCATTGCCGAAGCGGTCGGAGAACACCACCCGCACCGTGCCGTCGAAGCCGAAGGCCTTGCCGGTATCGATCATGGCGCCGAAATCAACGTGCTCGGCCGTGGACCAGCCGGTGCCCTTGTAGCCGTCGCTGTTGACGCCGGTGGCGATCACGATGCGGGCGCTCGGGGTCACGCCACGGTCCTGCAGCCAGACGCGGGCCGCCCAGTCCGCGCTGAGTGGGGTCTGGGCAATCGTGTCCACCGGCTTGGGTTTGGGGGCCTCTGTGTCAGCCGCCCATGCCGGCAAACCGGTCGCGAGTGCCATCAGCCCGAGGCATGCAACGAGGGAGGTGCGCCTCATGCCGAAGCCCTCCGCTGCTTGCGCCTTGTCCACGCGCGTCGCACCAACAGGATCACGACCACGAAAGCCGCAAGCCCCAGGATGAGCAGCGGTAGCCAAAGCCGGGCGATCTTGGCCAACAACGGCTTCTCGCCGCCGTCGCGGATCAATGCGACCTGCGCTTCGGTGACCTGGTCGCCCGGGCCGAAGGTGCTCCGCACGTAGCTGGCGACCGCGGCGATGTCGGCATCACTCAGCGCCTGCACGTACGAACCTTCCGAAAAGTGCGGCATCACCACGTGCTCACCGTCCACTTCGCGGTCGATGCCGCCGATGATGGTCGCCACCAGGTTCTGTGGCCGGACCATGCCGACGGTGCTGTTGTGCACCAGCGACGGGTAGTAACCGTCGTTGCTGCCCTCGCCTTGCGAGCCATGGCAGCTGGCGCAGAGGCCGGAGTACAGCACGGCACCGGAGGCGATGGGCGCGCCCGTGCCACGAATCGCGCGCTCGCCCGGTGCCGTGGCGGCGTCGCCCCAGGCGAATGCAGCACGGGTGGCGTCTTTGTCAGCCACGGCCGGCACCGTCCGCAGGTAGGTCACGATCGCGCTGATGTCCTCATCGCGAAGCTTGGAGAGGCTGTTGCTCACCGCTTCGGCCATGCCGCCGCCGGCCTGGCCCTTGCCTTCAACGCGGCCGGTCTTCAGATACGTAGCCAGTTCGTCATCGGTCCAGCCGCCGATCCCGCTGATCGGATGCGACGTGATGTTGGGCGCGTACCAGTCGCCCAGCGAACCACCGGCAAACACTTTGCCGCCCACTTCCTGCATCATCAGCCCGCGAGGACTGTGGCAGCTGGAGCAGTGGGCCAGCCCCTCGACAAGGTAAGCGCCGCGATTCCACTGCGCGCTTTTCGCTGGATCCGGCTTGAACGGCGTCTTGTCCAGGAACAGCAGGTTCCAGACGGCCATGGACGAGCGCACGCTGAAGGGGAACGGCAGCTCGGTTGTATGCGCTTCCTCGTCAACCGGTGCTACGCCCTGCATGAAGTAGACATACAGCGCGTGGACGTCCTCGTCGGTCAGCTTGGCGTAGGAGGTGTACGGCATGGCCGGATACAGGTGGGCGCCGTCCTTGCGCACGCCCTCGCGAACCGCCTTGGCGAAATCGGCTTCACTGTAGGTGCCAATGCCATGAGTCTTGGACGGGGTGATGTTGCTCGCCCAGATCTCGCCCAGCGGCGAGGCGATCGCGTAGCCACCGGCGTAGGGCTTGCCCTGTTTCGGATTGGTATGACACGCCACGCAGTCCGCCGCGACCGAGAGATAGCGCCCGCGTTCAAGCGTGTCGTCGGCGCGCGCGGTCTGCGTAGCGCCAGCCAGCAGGGCGACTGCGATGAGCAGGAGCGTCTTCATGCGGCACGCTCGATGGCATCGGCCGCGCGCAGGGCCAGTGCGGCCATGGTCAGGGTGCTGTTGACGACGCTGGCCGAGACCATCGCGCTGCCTCCCGGGAGCCACAGGTTCGGGTGGTCATGCGCGCGACAATCGCCATCGACCACGGAGTCGCGCGGATCCGCGCCCATGATGGTCGAGCCCATGATGTGGTTGTTGGCATTGAGCGCGGTGGTGATGACAAATTCTTCGGCGTTGAACAGTTTGCCGATGTGCCGCAGCTGCTCGCAGGACTTGTCGTAGCCCTTGCGCGCGTAGTCGCCCAGCGAGTAATGGATGTCCGGGCAGGCCAAACCATGGCCATCGACGCGGGTTTTGGACAGCGTCAGCCGGTTGGTCGGATCGGGCAGCGGCTCCAGGCTGATCGACAGGTCCACGCCGTAGATCGCGCGGCGTCGGATTTCCGCGTCCAGCGCCTCACCGGCCAGCCCCATCTTCAACGCCTGGTCGGTGGCGATCGCCACCCGGCTGATGTTGTTGAGGATGATCTTGGTCGCCGAATACTCGGAGCGGAAGGCGCCATCGCGTGGCCCGACCATGCAGCTGGATTGCGCCGGGCCACGCCCCAGCCAGATCGGCCGGTCCGCAATGAAGGAGCAATGGAAGCCGGAGTGGTCCAGCATGTTGCGCCCGACCTGATCGGACGAATTGGCAATGCCGTTGGGATTCTGTTCGTTGGCGGCAAGCAGCAGCAGACGCGGCGTTTCCAGCGCGTTGCAGGCGATCACGAAACTGCGCCCGGTGGCCTTGTGGCTGACCTTGTCGCTGTCATACCAGTGAATGGCGGTCACCCGGTTCTGCGCATCGGTGTCGATCTTGTAGGCCACCGACTCGGCCAGCACCTTGGCACCCAGCGCCTCGGCGGCCTGGACGGTATGGACGCCGTTGTACATGGCGCCGATCGGGCAGATCGGCTGGCAGTTGTTGTTGCCACAGCAGGCGGGACGATCATTCCAGGGCTTGATCATGCGTCCCTGCGGAATCGGCACCAGGTTGTAGCCGTGCGGATTGACGACGTCGGCGAATACCTTGTCGCCGTTGCCCCACGGAATCATGTCGGCCAGGTAAGGCTTGGACCGTTCTGATGGGCTCTGCTGCGCCGGGTCATTTGGCCCGGACACGCCCATGGCCTCCTCGGCGCGACAGTAGTAAGGCTCGATGTCCTCATAGCTGATCGGCCAATCGCGTCCCACCCCGTAGGCGGACTGCATCTTGAAGTCGACCGGCAGATGGCGCCAGCAGGAGGCCGCCCAGTGCCAGGTCGTGCCACCGACCGCCTTGATGAAGCCCTGGTGGAAGCTGCTGGCATCGGGGCCGGTCAGGCCGACATAATCGTTCGCCGGAAAGTACAGCGGTGCAGTGGCGAACTTCGATTGCGGGTACGGCCCCTGGAAGTCGCTGCCGATGCGCCGCTCGAAGCTGACGTTGCGCCAGTTTTCAACCACGTCGGAGCGATTCAGGCGCGGCCCGGCTTCGAGCACAAGCACGGATTTGCCAGCGCGCACCAACTGGTGGGCGATCAACGCACCGACGACGCCAGAACCGACGATCACGACGTCGGCATCGGCGTCGCCATCACGGAAAACCGGAGCTTTCATGAGAGGAATCCAGATCTAGAACAGAAGAGAGATGGCCGCGCGGCGTTAGGCGCGTGCTCGAATCGGGGCTGGCGGCGCCGCCGTCCACCAGGCAGGACCGCCTTGGGCATACGTCGGTGGGAAAAGGCCGTCGTCCACGCATCGCTGCATCAGCGCATCGCGATAGGAGACGGTCACGGCATGAACGCCTTTGCCCACGGTACCGGTGTACCACGCGGTGATGATCGCCAGGGCGGCCGGTTTTGCGTCGCCCGCCGCCGCGATCAGCGCCTGCGCGCCAGTCACCTGCCCTGCCAGTGTGACCAGGGTCGGGAACTGCGCATGCAGTTCGGGCTGAAGATGGGCGAACGCCTGCTCGATGCGCTCGGCCGTGGCCGGGTCCAGATCGTTCTTGCCGGTCAGGGCGTGGGAGAGGCCAAGGAACGCGGAATCGGCCTTGGCCGCCGGCGTCGCAACAGCAGCAGAAGTGGCCGCGGCAGGCGGCTTGTCACGGCACGCCGCGAGCAATGAAACCGAACCGACCGCAAGAAGAAAGCCTCTTCGTGTGAGGCCTTGCCGCTGCCGATTCTCTTCCACTCCCTCGGGAATACTCATGATCTCAACTCTGCTCCGTAACACGCCGGCGCCCCGCCCGCAGACCACGGAACGGCTAAGCATCGACGGCGGAAAGGGTACTCCCCTTTTGTGTCGTCACAGGGTGATAAATGAAGACTCACGTACTACGAACGGCATCAGCGCTACAACGCTGGCTTGTCTCAGTTGCGGAGAGTCGCCATGCGAACCGTCTTGTTCAGTGCCCTGGTGGCGATGGCGTTGTCGGCCTGCAATCAGCCCGAGCCTACCGCTCAGGGCAAGCACGCCGATACCATCGAGCAGCCTGCACCCGCACCTGCACCGGCGGGCGACGCGTCCTCGCGCAACGTGCCCGGCGGTGGCAGTGGAACGGCGGCCTCCGAGGCGCAGGATTCCGGGCATGGCACAGAAACCCCGGCAGAGCCCACGCGCGACTCGCCACCGAAGCGATAGGTCGTCATGACGCCACTCGATAAGCCCCTTCGCCGGGAAGTCCAGATCGGCGACGAGTGCTACACACTCACCCTCGATCCGGAGGGCCTGAAGCTGGTTCCCAAGGGCAAGCGGAACGGTGTGACCCTGAAATGGGCGGAGCTGGTCAACGGTGACGCGGCGCTGGCGACAGCGCTTCAGGCGTCACTCGGGCACTGAGTGACGGCGCTCCATTCAGGTTGGTGGCAACGGGAAAGCAAGCAGACGCAGGATCAGGGACAATAGCGGCCCACCGTAAGCCCCGGGCTGCTGGCGGATGCCCCTTCGGGGCCATCGCGCGGCGCCCCATGCCCGTTTTCCTGCTGCCTCCCGGATCCGAATTGAATACCACCGCCCTGCCCCTTGCCGATGACGACCTGCCCCTGACTGACCGCCTGCGCACCGCGCTGGACCTGCTGGAGGCCATCGAAGCCGACCGCAGCGTGCTCGATACGCTGCCCGAGGCCGACCGCGTCCGCCTGCATCAGGTCGTGGCCAAGGTGTATCACCCCGAGCCCAAGGCCCGCCGGGCGAAGCTGAAGCAGCAGGCCAAGGCCCGCCATCAGGAAAAAGTGGCCAAGGCCGAGGCGCTGCTGGAGCAGACCGGTATCCGCGCGCTGCGCCGCAAGCCAGTGTTCAGCACCCCGAACTACTTCCCCCCGCACGCCGCCGGCCTGCATGACGCTTCCAACGGAGAGAACGCGGAGGCCACCCCGGCGCCAGTGCATTCCCCCGAGCTGCGCCACTGCTACGTGTGCAAGCAGAAGTTCACCCAGCTGCATCACTTCTATGACCAGATGTGCCCGGCCTGTGCCGAGCTGAACTTCTTCAAACGCACCGAGACGGCCGACCTCACCGGTCGCGTCGCACTGCTCACCGGCGGCCGGGTCAAGATCGGCTACCAGGCGGGTCTGAAGCTGCTGCGCGCCGGTGCCGAGCTGATCGTGACCACGCGTTTCCCGCGTGACTCCGCGGCCCGCTACGCCGAAGAGCCCGATTTCGCGCAGTGGGGTCACCGCCTGCAGGTGTACGGTCTGGACCTGCGCCACACCCCCAGCGTCGAAGCGTTCTGCAACGAGCTTCTGGCCACCCGTTCGCGCCTGGATTTCATCATCAACAACGCCTGCCAGACGGTCCGCCGCCCGCCGCAGTTCTATGCGCACATGATGGCCGGCGAAACCGCCGCGCTGCATGAGGTGCCCGAGACGCTGCGCAAGCTGATCGGCGATTACGAGGGCCTGCGCAGTGCCGAGCTGCTCGGCACCACCGCCTCGGCCGCGCTGCCGGTGGTCCAGGGGCGTGATTTCAACGCCGCCAACGGCCTGACCCGCGCCGCCGAGCTGTCACAGGTGCCGCTGCTGGACGACGAACTGGTGGCCCAGCAGCATCTGTTCCCGGAAGGCCGGCTGGATCAGGACCTGCAGCAGGTGGATCTGCGCGGTCGCAACTCCTGGCGCATGCTGATGGCCGAAGTGCCGTCGGTGGAGCTGTTGGAAACCCAGCTGGTCAACGCCATCGCGCCGTTCATCATCAATGCGCGCCTGAAGCCGCTGATGCTGCGCACGCCGGAGCGTGACAAGCACATCGTGAACGTTTCGGCGATGGAGGGGCAGTTCTACCGCAACTTCAAGACCACCCGCCACCCGCATACCAACATGGCCAAGGCCGCGTTGAACATGATGACGCGCACCTCGGCGGCCGATTACCAGAACGACGGCATCCACATGAACAGTGTCGACACCGGCTGGGTGACCGACGAGGATCCGGCGGATATCGCGGCCAAGAAGGTGAAGGAAGAACGCTTCCATCCGCCGCTGGATATCGTCGACGGCGCCGCGCGCATCGTCGATCCGATCATCCACGGGTTCAACACCGGCGAACATGTCTGGGGCCAGTTCCTGAAGGACTACGCGCCGACCGACTGGTAAGCGCATCCAGGGGCGTGTTCCGTCCGTATAGCGTGGATGGAACGCCGCCGTTTCGAGGGGCAAGGGACAGGAGGCCCACTTTTCCGGCTTCGGCCATGGCTTCCCTTTCCAAGTCGACCCACGATGAGTCCCCCCACCTCACAACGCGACGAACGCAGTGCAGTCCTCAGTGCCATGCAGGTCGATGGCCTGGCATCCTTGCCTGCGCTGGACCGGCTCACCGCACTGGCCGGGTACACCTTCGATGCCCCGGTGGCATTCGTCTCGATCCTCGGGGATGTGGAGCAGCGCTTCCTTTCCCGGATCGGCCTGCCCATGGCGCAGACCGACATCCGCGCCTCGATATGCGCCCACGCCGTCACTTCCGATGGCGTGCTGGTGGTGCCGGATCTCCAGCAGGACCCCCGCTTCCGTGAGAATCCGCTGGTCACCCACAGCCCATATCTGCGCTTCTACGCCGGCGCCCCGCTGGTGGCCAAGAACGGCGTACCCATCGGGGCCTTGTGCATCATGGACACGCGCCCGCGCACGTTCGACAAGGGGGATCAGGACCAACTGAGTACCTTGGCCGAACTGGTGGTCGCGCAGCTGGAGCTGCGGGCGATGTCCGGTCGGCTGGACCCGGTCAGCGGCCTGCCAAGCCGGCACCAGTTCCATGCGGATCTGCCCGGGATCATCGCGCGTTGCGCCGAAGGAACGGCGTATGCCGTTGCCGTGGACATCCTCGACATTCCGCGGGCCAACCAGGTGGGCCAGGTGCTGGGCCTGCGCCCACTGGAGACCCTGATCCGGCGCGCCGGTGTCCGCCTGCGCGCCGCGCTGGGGGGCATGGCAACGGTCTACCACGTGGGGGTGACGCGGTTCGCCTTCGTGGTGGACCTGCCCACCGCGACACAGGTCGAGGCGCTGGTCCTGGAGTTGAGAACGCGCATGCTGCGTCCGCTGATGGCCGCCGCGGTCCCGATGTCCCCCCGTTTCCATGCTGGCATCTGTGCGATCGATCCGGATGAAGAAGACAGCCACGACCTGTTGCGGCGGCTGCTGGTGAGCATGCAGGGCGCGTTCGACGCGCGGCAGCCGCTCTGCTGGTACTCCGCACAGCGCGACGACACGATGCACCGCGCGTACCGCTTGGCCTCGGATGCCGAACGCGGCCTGCAGAACGGCGACTTCCATCTGGACTACCAGCCGCGCTTCACTCTCGACGGTCGGCGCCCGGTCTCGGCCGAAGCGTTGATCCGGTGGAGCCACCCCACTCTGGGGCCGATCAGCCCGGGTGAGTTCATTCCGGTCTTCGAGCGGACCGCACTGATGGATGAGGTGACCAACTGGGTGCTGGACACGGCGCTGGACCAGGTCCGGGCGTGGCGCGCCCAAGGGCAGGACATTCCGGTCTCGATCAACCTGTCCAGCAGTTATCTGTCCAACGCCTCGGCCTGGCAGGACATCCACAGCAAGCTTGAGCACAGGGCACTGCCGTTCTCGATGATCGAGCTGGAGATCACCGAAGGCGAATGGCTGCGTCCGGGGTCTCCGGCCATCGCCCACATTGCGGCGATGGCACAGGCCGGCATCACGGTGGCGATCGATGACTTCGGCAGTGGCTACAGCAATTTCAGCTACCTGTCCGACCTTCCCATTCACACGGTCAAACTGGACAAGTCACTGATCGATGGCATCGCCAGCAGCTCGCGCGCCCGCGCCAAGGTCTCTGCCATCCATCATCTTGCGCATGAGCTGGGCTATCTGACCGTGGCCGAAGGGGTTGAGCAGGAAGCGCAGATGGGCGTGCTGGCAGACATGGGGATCGACGAAGTCCAGGGCTACCTGCTTGCCCGACCCATGGCGCCGGCGGCGGTCATGCAGCTGTTCCAGCAGGCCGCGACTAACGGGTAGCCGCAGACGGTGCGTTGATCAGCCGCCGGACTCCGATGCGGCCTGGCAGCGTGCGCCAGACACGGTCAGAGTTTGAACACCTGCTGCAGCTTGCGCGCGAACCATCCACTGAAGACCAGCGGCGCATCCAGCGCTGACACACAGATGCACGCGACACCCGGGGTGGTCACGGGCTGATGCTCGACGTCGCTGTCCAGATCGGCCACATCGCCGGGGGCAAAATGTCCCAGTGAATCGTCATAGGCGCCGCGCAGAATCTGGGTCAGCTCGCTGTTGCCATGGCTGTGCATGGGCAGGCATTTGCCGGGGGCGATCTTGAGCATGATCAACGACGGGTGCGCGGGTGCACGGATGCAGTGGACACCCGGCGCCATCCATCGCCATTTCAGCGAGCGGTAGGACGTCCCGAAATGCGGTGCCAGCGCGGCCGGGAGTTGATCCGGGTCGTGACCAGCGGCGCTGCGGGCCACTATTTCGTCCTGCACTCCACCCGCAGGTACGTCAGTATCCAGCCGCTCCAGCATGGTCTGCCGCAGTGCGGCCTGGCGATCCTCCGCGGAAGGCGGCGACAACTGCTGCTCGAGCAGCAGTCCGCCCACCCGTTCGGCCGAGCGCAGGTGCTGCCGGCAGTGCGCGCAGGCTTCCAGGTGCGCAGCGGCGACCACAGACATTTCCGGGGCCAAGGTCCCGGTGGCAAAGCCCAGGACGGTGGCCGGATCCAGATGGTGACGAGGGTTCACTGCCGCTCTCCCATCAAGGACTGCAGCTGAAGAAACGCACGTCGGATATGGGATTTCACGGTGCCCAGTGGCATATGCAGCTCGTTGGCGATCTCGGCGTGTGTCTTGGCTTCGAAGTAGGACATCCGGATCAATCGGGCCTGCGTTGCGGACAGTTCGTCCAGCCGCTGCTTGAGCCTGACGTGCTCGGTATGCCGTTCGGCCAGCGAGCCGCCGCCGTCCTCTTCCTCGGCCGCCTGCTCCACCACCTCGTGGGCATGCACCCAGATATGTTCGCGACGCACCCGGTCGATATGCAGATTGCGCGCCACCCGATAGAGCCACGTGCCCAGGCTGCTGCGCGCCGGGTCATAGAGGTCGGCCCGGTTCCACAGTTTCAGCAGCACTTCCTGGGCCAGATCCTCGGCCACACCATCGGGCGCCCCGAGCCCACTCAGGTAGCGGCACAGGCGCGGCATGAAGTGATCGTAGATGCGCATGAAGCACTCTCGATCGCGCGACGTGGCGACGCCGGCCATGTCGGCCGCCCAGGTTTTCAGCTCCGGGCCGGGTTGAGCGGGAACGGCAATCATCCGGGCTGCCTCGAAGGGCGTCATCCTGGCGGTGGACGGGTCAGTGTCCATCGTAGGCGAGTTCCGGCAGATCGGGGACATGGGCTTCATGGACGTGTGTACGGACGGCCACGCGGTTTGGATGCAACCCCTGCGTGCCGTGCGGGCGCCAGGTGTGGACGCGGTGGCTTCACGCGATCCCAAGGCCGGCTGGAGAAGACTCGCTGCCAGTCATCATTGCGGACCTGCCGGATCCATGCGCGGCTGGGGCGGGCCTGAATGCTTGCCCGTCCGGGCAATTCACGATACTAGACGACCGGTCAGATTGAGCGTATCGTCGATCGCCATGAAGAAGCCCGCCCACGAAACGCGCCAGCACATTCTCGACGTCACCCGGGCGCTGATGACCCGAAAGGGGTATACGGCCGTGGGCCTGGCCGAGGTCGTCGCGGCTGCGGGGGTGCCGAAGGGCTCGTTCTACTATTACTTCAAATCCAAGGAAGAGTTCGGCCTGGCCCTGCTGGACGAATACTTCTCCGCATACCTGGCCACGGTCGATCGGTTGTTGACCGCAGAGGGCGCCGGCGCGGAGTGCCTGGTGGCGTACTTCCAGTATTGGAAAGATTCGCAGGGCTCGGATTTCCCCGACGACAAGTGTCTGGTGGTCAAACTCGGCCCGGAGATGTGCGATCTGTCCGAGGACATGCGCACGGTACTCAGAAGAGGCACCGACGCGATCATTCAGCGCATCACCCGTTGCGCCGCACGCGGTCAGACCGATGGCTCGATCTCCCCGGCCGTCCCGGCCCAGGAGCTGGCCGAATCGCTGTATCAGCTGTGGCTGGGCGCCTCGCTGCTGGCCAAGCTCAACGACTCCACGGCCCCGTTCGACACCGCACTGGCCGCGTCACGCACCCTGCTGTCGTGACCTGGTTTTACCCAATTACTAGACGACCGGTCACATATAAAAGGCTCATTCTGATGAAGGACACCACGTCCCGTACCGACCTCTTCGCACCCACGCACATGGGTGCACTCCAGCTGGCCAACCGTATCGTCATGGCGCCGATCACCCGCAGCCGCTACGGCGAAGACGGTGTTCCCAATGCGCTACACGCCACGTATTACGCCCAGCGCGCCAGTGCCGGGTTGATCGTCGCCGAGGCGACCAACATCTCGCCCCAGGGGCGCGGGTATGCCGCCACACCCGGCCTCTGGAGCGATGCGCAGGTAGCCGGCTGGAAACAGGTCACCGATGCGGTGCATGCCGCCGGCGGAAAGATCGTCAGCCAGCTCTGGCACGTCGGGCGGTTCTCCAGCGTGGCCTTGCAGCCCGATGGTCAGGCACCGGTCGCGCCGTCGGCGATCAAGGCCGAGGGCGACACCTACACCGCCGATGGCTTCGTGCCGGTTTCGATGCCGCGCGCGTTGGAGACCGATGAGATCCCCGGGATCGTTGCCCAGTTCGAGCTGGCTGCCCGCAATGCACAGCGCGCCGGCTTCGATGGTGTGGAAGTCCATGCGGCCAACAGCTATCTGCTGGACCAGTTCCTGCGTGATTCCACCAATCATCGTACCGATGGCTACGGTGGCTCGATCAAGAACCGCGCCAAGCTGACGCTGGAGGTGACCGAGGCGGTCGTGAACATCTGGGGCAGTGACCGCGTTGGCATCCGTCTGTCACCCGTCACCCCGGACGCGGGCAACACGCCGCCGGACAGCGACGTCATGGCGACTTACGGCTACCTCATCACGCAGTTGAACCGCTTCAACCTGGCCTATCTGCATTTTGTCGAGGGCGCGACCGCAACCACGCGCAGCGTTCCGGAGGGCGTCGACCTGGATGCCTTGAGTGCCACGTTCAACGGCGCCTTCATCGGCAACAACAACTACGACCTGGAGATGGCCATCTCGCGGCGTGCCGAGGGCCGCATCGATGCGGTCGCATTCGGTCGGCTGTTCATCTCGAACCCGGACCTCGTCGAACGCCTTCGCCGCGGTACGGAGCTGACCGTCGCACCGCGTGAGTCCTATTACGGCGGCGGCGCCAAGGGCTACACCGACTGGCCCACTGCCACCGAATGATGCCGCGCCCCCTCCCCCACGCCTCACCCCAACACCACGAGGATTCACCATGAGCAACCCGACTTACGTGCAGGACTACAACGCCATCGTCGACGTACTGAATCAGTACAACGAGGGCGGCAAACAGGCCCAGAGCAGCATCATGAAACCTGCCTTCAGCGAGCAGGCCACGATCTTCGGCGTTGATGCAGACAATGCACTCGTCGGCGGCCCCATCCAGGGTCTGTTCGACACGATCGACACGGCATTTCGTCCCTCGCCTGAGGCGCGGGCGGCGATCGCGCGCATCGACATCGTCGGCACGGCGGCAAGTGCCCGGGTCGATACCGACGACATCTCCGGCTTCCGCTTCACGGATTTCTTCAATCTGCTGAAAGTGGAGGGTCGCTGGACGGTCGTCAGCAAGATCTACCACACACACACCAGCGCCTGAATCGGGCAGAGACACCGTGCAGGCCGTCGCGATGGCCTGCACATCCACCACGCGACATGGTCTTAACCCACGCTCTTTATGCTGACCCTCCCCGACCGGTCATGGGTCGCGATCATGGAAAGGAGTGCTGATGAAGACGCTGTGTGCCGCGATGTTCGCAAGCTGCCTGCTCGCCGCCAGTCCGGCGGCGTTTGCCGAAGTGGCCAACCTCACCAACAGCGCCGACGGTGCCAATCGCGATGCAGGTATCGCGGCGGTGAAGAAGAAACTGCAGGATGCCTGCACTGACCGCAAAGGCACGCCGGATATGGACTCGTTCGAAGTGGTCTTCGAGAAGACCAGCGAGAACCCGAATGTGCCCAAGCCGTACTACGTTGACGGCAAGCTGAAGTGCGACCTGCCCGGTTGATCGGCCCCGGGCGGCCGCACACGCTGCCTGGCCCGCCCCGGGGTCACTACCGGCGCACTGGCTGCTGATATAGTGCGGTGAGCACGATGGGCACGGTGCCCGTCCACGAATCGCAGGGAGTGGGTCATGGGTCTTCGTCAGGCAGTGGCAGGGGCAGTCGGTGGTGTTCTGGCCGACCAGTGGAAGGATTTCTACACCGTGCCGACGGGCCTGCCCTCCACGGCAGCGCTGTTCGCGGCGGTGCCGCGTGGCACCAATGCCGGGCGCGGCTCCAACACCAGCGCCTCCTCCAACATCATCACCAACGGCTCGAAGATCGTCGTGCCCGAAGGGTACGGCCTGCTGCTGTTCCAGGACGGCGCGATCACCGGCTTCGTGGCCGAACCGGGCGGCTATGAATGGCGCTCGGATGATCTGAATTCGCAGTCGATCTTCGCCGGCGACGGGTTCGTCAGCCCACTGATCAAGCAGAGCTGGGAACGCTTCAAGTTCGGTGGCCAGCCGGGGTCGCAGCAGGCGGCGTTCTTCGTCTCACTGAAGGAACTGCCGGACAACCGCTTCGGCACGCAGTCCGAAATCTACTGGGACGACGGCTTCCTCGGCACGCAGGTGGGCGCGGTCACGCGTGGCTCGTACACGCTGAAGATCATCGATCCGATCCTGTTCGTGAAGAACTTCGTACCGGCCAGCTACCTGCAGCCCGGCCAGGTGTTCGATTTCACCGACTTGGACAACGCGGCCGCCAGCCAGCTGTTCAATGAGGTGGTGGGCTCGCTCGCGCCGGCCTTCAGCCTGTATACGAACGATCCGGGCAAGGGCAACCGCATCACCAAGCTGCAGCAGGATTCGCTCGGCTTTGCGCAGAGCCTGTCCGCGGCCGTCGAGCAGGGTTACCAGTGGAAGTCCGACCGCGGCCTGGCCATCGTCAAGACCGCCATTGTCTCGATCGAGTACGACGCCAACACCCGCGAGCTGCTCAAGACCGTGCAGCGCGCCGATGCCCTGGCCGGCTCGCGTGGCAACTCCAACCTGCAGGCCAGCGTGGCCCAAGGCATCCAGTCGGCCGGCGAGAACGGCGGTGCGGCCGGCCTGGTCGGTGTGGGCATGGCCTCGGGCATGCTCGGGGTCGGCGGCATGCAGCAGCCGGTCGCGCCGGCGGCGGATGATCCGGTCGCGAAGCTGAAGAAGGCCAAGGAAATGCTGGACCTCGGCCTGATCACCCAGGACGACTACGACAAGCTCAAGGCCAAGGCGCTGGGGCTGTAAGACACCGAGCGCACCGACACCATGTCCGACCCCAAGATGCCTCCGCCGATCCCGGCGGTCCCGCCACCGTTGCCGCCCTCTCCGGCGGCGCCGGTCACCGGCCCGGGCTCGCCCCGGGATGTGCCACCACTGCCGGGCAGTTTCCCGGTCGATCCAGCCACCCTGCCCCAGCCCATCCGTGATGAGGTGCAGGCGCCGGACCCGGTGGCCATGGACACCTCGTCGGCAGAGCTCAAGGATGGCCTCAACCGCTGCCCGAAATGCGGCTCCAGCGATATCCGGCTCAAGCTGGGTAGCGATCTGCTGATCTGCCAGTTCTGCCGTCACGAATGGCATGGCGACCGCGTTGAGGAGGCCTTCGGGTTTGGCGAAGGGATCGATCAGCTGCGTGGCACGGTCATTGCGTCCGGTGCACGCGACATCGAAGCCGATACCGCCAGCCTGATGAGCTTCAAGTGCACCGGTTGCGGTGCCGAAGTCACGATCAACACCGAAAGTACGATGACCGCACGCTGCCACTGGTGCCGCCATGTGTTCGGGGTCAACGAGCAGATCTCCAACGGCGCGGTGCCCGATGCGGTACTGCCGTTCCATATCAGCAAGGACGATGCGGTCGCGCGGATCCGCCAGTTCGTGGACAAGCGCCGCCTGTTCGCGCTCAAGGCGTTCAAGGACCAGTTCACGCCGGAGAATGTCACCGGCGTCTATCTGCCTTACATGATCGTGGACAGCAATGTCAGCGCCAGCGTGTCCGGCAAAGGCGAGATCCAGACGCGGCAGTACACCCGCGGCACCGAGAAGAACAAGAAAACCTACTACGACGCCGATATCTACCAGGTGGACCGGCAGGTGGATTTCACCGTGGACGATCTCACCATGGAATCCTCGGCCGAGCGTGGCAACCTCGATACGCAGACCAACACCAACAACATCATCAACGCGATCCTGCCGTTCGACACCAAAAATGCGCTGAAGTGGAACGCCTCCTATCTGGCCGGTTTCACCTCGGAAAAGCGCAACGTGGACGTCGAGACGCTGCGCCCGCGCCTGGAAGATCAGCTGCTGTCGATCGCCCGCGCGCAGGTGGAAGGCTCGGTACGCCGGTACGACCGCGGTGTGCGCTGGGAGCGCGAGCGGGTGGATGTGCACGGCACCCGCTGGGTCTCCATGTACCTGCCGGTGTGGCTGTACTCGTATCACCAGCCGGGCCGCAACGGCGGCATGCTGCACTACATCGCGGTGAATGGCCGCACCGGTGAAACCATGGGCAGCGTGCCCGTGCAGCAGTGGAAGCTGCTGCTGGCCGCGCTCACCACCGGCACGATCATTGAAGCCCTCGTTCTCTTCTTCCTGGTAGCTGCCGCATGAGTGATGACAGTGGACTCTGGTTGCTCGCCGCCGGCCCCGCCGGTGCAACGGCGTTGTACTGGGCGTTGTATCGGTATTACCGGAATACCGACAAATCGCATGCCTTCGAGCACGAAACGACCATCGAAGCCAAACCGGTGACCGGTGCGGATCGCAAGGTCGACACCATCACTGGCACGCAGGAACGGCGGATCCGTGGCGACAATGTGCGTGCGTACCGGACACGCGTTCAGCGCGACAGGGAAAGCCCGCCGCCTTTGTGACGCGTCACGGACGCGGCTCGACGAACACGGGCGGTATCATGTGGCGTCAGTTTTCCGTAGGACGCCACCATGCGCACGCTCTACCCGGCGATCACACCCTTCCGCACCCATCAGGTGGCGGTCGATGACCTGCACACCTTGTTTGTCGAGGAGTGCGGCGCTCCTGACGGCATTCCGGTGGTGTTCCTGCATGGCGGGCCGGGTGCCGGCGTATCGCCCACCCACCGGCGCTTCTTTGACCCGTCACGTTATCGCATCGTCCTGATCGACCAGCGCGGCAGCGGCCGCTCCATGCCGTTCGGCGAACTGCGCGACAACACCACGCAGCACCTCGTCGCGGATGTCGAGACGATCCGCACCCTGCTCGGCATCGAGCGCTGGCTGGTGTTTGGCGGTTCCTGGGGCTCGACCCTGGCATTGGCGTACGCGCAGGCACATCCAGAACGTGCCACCGGCATCATCGTGCGCGGCGTCTATCTCGGCCGCGCCGAAGAGAACCGCTGGTTCGCCGAGGCCGACGGCGGTGCGCGCTGGGTGTTCCCGGAGCGCTGGGCCGCCTACGAGGCGCATATCCCTGTAGACGAACGCGGCGACATGATCGCCGCATACTGGCGTCGTCTGGACAGCCCGGACGAAGCGACCCGCATCGCCGCCGCGCAGGCCTGGCTGGGGTGGGAAGATCACGCGGCCACGCTGGAACACGACGTCGACGCCGTGTCGGGTGATGATCCACTGCACACCCTGGCCAAGGCGCGCATCGAAGCGCATTACTTCCGCAACCATGCCTTCCTCGATCATGCGCAGCTGCTGCGCGATATCGACCGCATCCGGCATCTGCCGGGCGTGATCGTGCAGGGCCGCTACGACATCATCTGCCCGGCGCGCAGCGCGTGGGACCTGGCCTGTGCCTGGCCCGAAGCCTCGCTGCAGATGGTGGTGTCCGGTCACAGCGCAACGGAACCGGCGACCGCCGATGCTCTGGTGCGCGCGACGGATGCTTTCGCGGACGCGCAGTAAGGAGTCATCGTGGATTCGATCTACCTGGTGGTGGCGTTGGGCGCCATCGTGGCGGGCTTTGTGCAGGGACTGTCGGGCTTCGCGTTCGGGCTGGTGGCGCTGTCCTTCTGGGCCTGGGTGCTGGATCCGAAGCTTGCGGCCACGCTCTCGGTGTTTGGCGCCCTGACCGGCCAGCTGCTGGCGGCCTTCACCGTGCGCCGCGGCTTCAATCTGAAGACCCTGCTGCCCTTTGTTATGGGTGGGCTGGCTGGCATTCCGCTGGGTGTCTACCTGCTGCCCATGCTCGACATGAACTGGCTCAAGGCGATCCTGGGCACCTTGCTGGTGCTGTGGTGCCCGGCGATGCTGCTGTCACGTCAGCTGCCGCGTGTCACCGCGGGCGGGCGCGCAGCCGATGGCGTGGTCGGGTTTGCCGGCGGCATCATGGGTGGGCTGGGCGGCTTCACCGGCACCCTGCCGACGCTGTGGTGCACGCTGCGCGGTTACGAGCGTGACGTGCAGCGCTCGGTGGTCCAGAACTTCAACCTGTCCATGCTGCTGGTGACCATGGGCACCTATGTCGGCACCGGCATCGTGACCCGCGAGATGCTGCCGATGTTCGCCATCGTCGCGCCAGCCATGTTGATTCCAACCCTGCTCGGCACCCGCCTCTACATCGGCATCAGCGACCTGCGGTTCCGGCAGATCGTGCTCAGCCTGCTCACCGTGTCCGGGATCGCGTTGCTGGCCTCGTCGTTGCCGGCGCTGCTGGGCTCATGATTCCTTCCCCCGTTTTACAGCCGCTACTCACCAGCGTGCTTTGACGCCAAACTGTGCGCTCGCACTGCGGTAGCCGCCATCACCAAGCTGCAGGCCAAGATCGCCCCATGCCGACCAGCGCGTCCCAAGCTGCAGCATCGCGCCGCCACGCACTTCGTAACGGTTCTTCGCCACCGCGCCTTCGATCAGCGCATCGTCCATCCAGACGCGGTTGCCGCCGCTTTCGTGCAGCCAGTGCGCAGCAATGAACGGCTGCACGCGACGATCCTCGCTGCGTACGTCGCCGCTCAGGCGTAGACCCATCCGCGAGGAAAGCCCACCTGCGGCAGCGGTGGACACCTGGGTGCCGTTGAGCTCGGTAAGATGGTCGGCGCGGTAGTCGGTATGGATGACCTGCAGTTGCGGCTGCACCATCAGTTGGGCCCCGCTTCGCGTACGCAGTGCCCACGTGTAGCCCGTCTCAAGCGAGGCGGCCTGCGTCTGGGCATCCTGGTGCTCCTTCGCCAGCCCGATCCCCTGCACGGTGTTGCGGTAGCGGCCATGCTGGATCCAGCCATCGGCATAGGCCCCCGTTCCTTCGTCCGGACGCTGCAGCCACGTAGCGTAGATTCCCAACGCGGCGCCCTTTACCGTGCCCGTCGCGGTGTAACCACTCAGCTGCGACTGCACATCGCTCGAGGACTGCCCGGCGGCCAGCAATACACCGGCGCGGCCCTGGCTGGCTCCGCCCCAGTGCAATACATCCATACCCCCCATCAGTACCGACGCACGCCCCGTCAGCGCAAGCTGACCGGCGACATCCTGCCGCGTGTGGCTGCTGCTGACGCGCAGCCAACCGTCACCGCGTGCGCCGGCCACGGTGTCAGCGCCATCGCGGTCCTGCAGCCGGTGCTGGAACAGGGACACGGCGGCCGCCTGGTTGGCCAGGTAGGCACCAGCCTCAGGCCGCACGATCTGCGGCGGGCGTGGGCGATTGCAGTCGGCATCGCCTTCCGCGGCCTCGCAAGGATCGGGTGGAATGATGCCGCAGCCCGGACCCGCGGGATCGGTCTCGCAGGGCTCTGGTGCCGGTCCGATGCAGCCAGGGCCGGCCGGGTCGAGCTCACACGGCGCCGGCGGCGGCGGCGGCGGCGGCGGCTCGGCACAGCCGGGGCCGTTGGGGTCGAGATCGCACGGGTCCGGCGGGGTCGGCGACAGCGCAGAACGCAGGTACCAACCGCCATCGCCAGGCGCGGTGACACCGCCCTTGTGCAGGAAATAATCGTAGCTGCCCGCCACAGCGCGCCCACTCAGGGTGTAGACCGCATCGGACTGGCCATCGACCTGGATCAACTGGATGCCGTTGGTCGTCTGCGCGCCCAGACCATGCACATTGTTGACCTGGATGCCGGCGCTGCCACGGGTATCGCCGCGCACGTGCAGGAAGTCGACCCGTGAGGTGTCATCGCCCAGCGCCCCATTGAAAATCAGCAGCGCGTTGCTTGCATCAACGTCGCCGGACACAGTGAGTCGGTTGAATGTCGTGCTGCCCGCTGCCGACAAGGCCAGGGTGCTGTCGTGCAGGCTCAGCTGGCCTACGCTGGCGTCACCAGTCAGGGTCCAGCGGCTGTCGTCGGACAGTGCCACCTGGTTGACTACCGAGCTGGCACCCGCCCAGTGCGAGCGGCCGTTGAGGCGCACGCGGATGTCGGCCACGACGGGGATGCCAGCGGCGATGTCCTCCGGGGTGATCACGATATCGCCCTGCGCATGGGCATTCTGATCCAGGCGGAGCTCGAACGGGCTGGCAAACGCCGCATCCACCGCCATCAGCGTGCCATTGCCGCCGATCAGCCGGGCGCCGTTGCGTACCGTCACCTCGCGTGCGGTGCGCACCCACAACGCGGCATGCCGCTCACTGATCAGCGAGCCGCCATCGATGTCGAGCCGGCCGTTGGCATTGACCACGCCGGCATAGGCATCCATGCCCTGTGTGCGCACGTGGGTGTTGTGAAGTGTCAACTCTCCCGGGCCACCACTAAGCACGCCGTACCCCTTGGTGCCGGTGGTCAAGACGCTGCTGTCGCGCACGTGCACGGCACCACCAAGACGTGCGATAGCGCCGATGCTGCCGGCGCCGGTGGTGGTGACGTCGACGCGATCGGCTTCGAATACCGGCCGCCGCCCGCCAGTGTCCTGGGATGCATAAAGACCGTGTGCCGAGGCGCCACCGGTGCGCATCGTCAGACCATCCAGCGTCGCAAGGCCTTCGCGGCTGTCGATGCCCACGCCCGCATCGCTGCGGGTGGTGATGCTGCCACCCTGCATGGTCAACGTGGATTCACTGGGCAACCAGATGCCCGTGCCGATGAAGCCGTCCGTGGTGATGTCCACGTCGCTCAGCCGTACATCGCTGCCATCGCCGTTGACGTTGATGCCGTCGGTGCCCGCGGTGATCGTCGTCCCGATGATGTCGACCTGGTTGTTGGCCCACAGGAATACGCCCGTGCTGCGCTCGTGGTCCGAGCGCAGTTTGCTGTTCTCGATTCGCAACGTGCCACCGCTGAGCACAACAGCGCGGGACTGGCTCCCGGAGACATGGATGTCGGAATCGATCAGCGTGACGGCACCGCCGCCAGCAACTCCCGCGGCGTCATCGCCTTGGGTGCGGATGCGGCTGTTGATCAGCGACAAGGCGGAGCCAACGTGAACCCGGGCCGCCGCGCTGCCATAGCCCTCGGCGCTGACGTCCAGATTGTCACCCTCTATGCGCCCACCATTGAGCGCATACAGACCATCGGATCTGAACGAGCCAGTCTGGATCTGCGCATCGCGCAGTGTCACCACACCGCTGTCTGCCATCACCGCGTGTGACTCGCCCCCGGCGGTCTGGATGCGTCCACCGACCATGTCCACCTGCGCATTGCCGGTGGCCACCAGCCCGTGCGAGCCATCACCGGAGGTCTCCAGCGTCGCATTGCGCATCACCAGGGTGCCCGCATCGATCTGGGCTGCGGTGCTGCGCAGACCGCGGGTGGTTACTGTCGTGCCCTGCCCGGCGGCGTCGGCCTGCAGCTCGATGCGGCCGCCTGTGGCGACAGAAAGCCCAACCGCACTGGCCCCCGAGGTGGTGATGTCACCCGCAGCGAAGACGAGCGTGCCTGCACTTTCGGCGCGGGCCGCGGCCGTATTGGCACCGATGGCGTTGAGCGATACGGGCCCGCCGGAGCCGATGCTGCCCCCGTTGAGGGCGTGGAAGACATGTCCGGCAACGCCGTCATCGGTCGACGCATAGCTGCCGGCGATGACGTCGAGCTGGTGACCATCGGCGACCACCGGCCCCAGACTCTGCGCCAGGACGGGCGCGCTGCACGTACAGGCCACCGCGATGGCGAGCGAAAGGGGGCGCAGACGGTTCAGGGGGCGGGGGGCGCGAGAGGTCATGCAGGAATAGCCGGTCACTATGTAGCCGGCGACTTTAGGAGCGCTGCCTTGCTGCGGATATGCAATTAGTTGCAAATCCACAGCCGCATCGATGTCCTGAACGCGACGACGGATGCCCAATTCGCGAGAGACGGGACCCGGACTCGGGCCTACGCTACGCATCCTGCCTCCCCTCGCAGCTGCAGCGTAGCCAGCGCGCCTGGGCTCCCCCGTTCCTGATCGTGCCCTCATGCCACCTGAAACCGTTGCCCCGCCCGTGATTCCGGCCGAACCCCTCAGCCCCGCCCCGAACCAGGGCTTCGCGGTGCGCATCGTCGGCGCCGCGGCCTTCGCCCACCTGCTCAACGACATGATCCAGGCCGTGCTGCCGGCGGTCTATCCGATGTTCAAAAGCCAGTTCTCGCTCACTTTCGGCCAGATCGGCATCATCGGCCTGGTGTACCAGGTCACCGCCTCGCTGCTGCAGCCGTGGGTGGGCATGTACACCGACAAGCGGCCGCTGCCGTATCTGCTGCCCTCAGGGATGGTCGCTACCTTTATCGGCATCGCGCTGATGGCGCTGGCGACCCGCTACGAAACGCTGCTCATCGCCGCGGCCATCGTTGGCATCGGGTCGGCCACCTTCCACCCGGAAGCCTCACGCGTGGCACGGATGGCCTCGGGCGGTCGTTTCGGCACGGCGCAGTCCACCTTCCAGGTTGGCGGCAATACCGGCTCGGCGATCGGCCCGCTGCTGGCGGCGGCCATCGTCATCCCGCACGGGCAGCGCGCAATCGCGTGGTTCATGCTGGCGGCGGCGCTGGCGATCTGGGTGCTGTTCCGCCTCACCGGTTGGACCATCCACCACGGCCAGGCCAAGATGAAACGGTTGGCCACGGGCCATGGCGTCGGGCTGAGCCGCGGCAAGGTGATCCAGGCCATCGCCGTGATCGCGGTGCTGATGTTCGCCAAGTTCGTCTACATCGCCTCGTTCACCAACTACTTCACCTTCTATCTGATCGAGCGCTTCGGCCTGACCGTGCAGCAGAGCCAGATGTACCTCTTCATCTTCCTGGCCTCGGTCGCGCTGGGCACCTTCATCGGTGGACCGGTCGGCGACCGCATCGGGCGCAAGGCGGTGATCTGGATATCGTTCCTGGGCGTTGCACCCTTCGCGCTCGCCCTGCCCTACGCCAACCTGATGGGCACGGCGGTGCTGGCGGTGGTGATCGGACTGGTGATGTCCTCGGCGTTCGCTGCGCTGGTGGTGTACGCGCAGGAAGCAGTGCCGGGCCGTGTGGGCATGGTGTCGGGATTGATGTTCGGCCTGATGTTCGGTATCGGCGGTATCGGCGCGGCCGGGCTGGGCAACCTGGCGGACGTGCATGGGATCGTGTGGGTCTACCACTTCACCTCGTACCTGCCGCTGCTCGGGCTGGCGACGGCGTTCCTGCCGAAGACGACCATGCACTGAGGCGTCTGGTTCAATGGAAGAACTGACTCGGCAGCTGTCCGAAGCGCTTCTTGAACATCGCGGTAAAGGCGCTCGGACTGGCATAGCCCAGCGCGAGCGCCACGTCGATCACCTTCTCCCCGTGTGCCAACTGCTCCAGTGCACGCAGCAGGCGCGCCTGTTGGCGCCATTGCCCGAAGGTCATGCCCAGCTCGCGTGCGCACAGGCGCTGGATGGTTTTGACGTCCACGCCTAGACGCCGGGCCCAGTCCTGCAGCGTGGATGGGTCGTCAGGCGTGGACTCCAGCTGCTGACCGATGACCTGCAGACGTGGGTCGGTCGGCTGCCGCAGATGCAGCGGCAGTACCGGCAGCAGCTGCAGCTCATCCAGGATCAATTGCATCAGCCTGCCATCGCGCGAATCGGCCTGGTACGGTGCGGCGACATCCATCGCCGCGTGGATCAGGGCCGCCAGCAAAGGCGTGACCGAGACCGTCGACGCACTGGCCGGCGGCTGGGCAATCGCCTGCGGCAGGATGTACAGGCTGCGCATGCCGACCGCGCCGATGCAGCTGACCTTGTGCCCCATGCCGGCCGGGATCCAGATCGCGCGCGTGCTCGGGACGACCCAGCGCCCCGCCCCGGCCTGGACCACCAGCACGCCGGTTTCGGCATAGACCAGCTGATGGCGGTCTGGATGATGATGCAGGGCGATGATCGTTCCGGCGGGATACTCACGCGCTCGGCAGAACACGGGGGTCTCTGGACCGGCAGGCAGCCGCTTGCCTTCGCCGACACCCGCGGCGATGTCTCTTTTCCGATATGGCATGGCAATACCCTCGCAAACAGCCTGCCGGACGACTCTACCGCGTCAGGGGTGTTTTCGATATCGGTCCGCTACGGCTATCGGGGCTTCGGCGGCGCCAGTACCTCGATCCAGGTCGGCGCGTGATCGCTGGGCTTTTCCAGCGCCCGCACCCAACCGTCAACGCCTGCGTCCTTGAGGCGAGGCGCAAGCACTGGATTGAGCAGCAGATGATCGATGCGTAGCCCGCGGCCGCGGGCGAAGTGTTCACGGAAGTAGTCCCAGAAGGTGAAGATCTGGGCATCGCCATGCACCGCGCGCAGGCTGTCGGTCCAGCCCTGGTCGAGCAGCGCCTGGTAGGCCTCGCGGACCTCGGGCTGCAGCAGCGCGTCCTTCCGCCACGATTTGGGGTCGTAGATATCCGCATCCGTGGGCACGACGTTGAAATCGCCGATCAACGCGACCGGGTGCGGTAGCGCGACCAGGCTTTTCGCGTGCCGATGCAGGCGTTGCATCCACGTCAGCTTGTAATCGAACTTGGGCCCCGGCCGCGGATTGCCGTTGGGTAGGTACAGACCGCCCACGATCACACCATGCGCTGCCGCTTCCAGATAACGACTCTGATCATCTTTGGGATCCCCGGGCAACCCGCGCCGGCTTTCGATCGGGTCCTGCCCACGGGCCAGCAGCGCAACGCCGTTCCACGAGCGCTGCCCCTGCCAGATGCAGCCGTATCCAGCGTCGCGGATGGCCGCTTCCGGAAAGGCTTCCTGCGTCGCCTTGAGTTCCTGCAACGCTACGATGTCCGGTTGTTCGCGCGCCAGCCATGCGAGCAGATGCGGCAGCCGCGTCAGCACGCCGTTGACATTGAAGGTCACGATTTTCAGGCGCTTTCTGGTGGGCATGGCGCGCTTCATCGCGGCGGTCACAGACCTTGAGGATTGCCCTGCATCAATCAACCTGGCGCGAGTGCCGGGCGAGCATGGCGTGACGATGGCGGCGCGTTGATCGTGCATTGACCCTTTCCGCGTCACAGTAAGCCCTCGTTTCGGACCGGTACGGTGCATCCATTGCGCGGAGGATCATGAAAACCTGGAAGGTGCTGCCGCGGCGCTTTTACCAGCGCCACCCCGCCGAGGTGGCGCCCGAGCTGCTCAACAAGCTGCTGGTGCGCGATGACGGTCGCGCAGGCCGCATCGTGGAGGTGGAAGCGTATGCAGGTGAGCAGGATCCGGCCGCGCATTCCTATCGTGGCATGACCCCGCGCACCGCCACGATGTTCGGTGAAGCCGGGCATCTGTACGTGTATTTCAGCTACGGCATGCATTGGGGCTCGAACGCAGTGTGTGGTGACGTCGGCCAGGGCTGGGGCGTACTGCTGCGCGCCCTGGAGCCGGTCGCCGGGCTGGAGCTGATCCGCGAGGCGCGCCCGGCAATCAAGCGTGAGCGTGATCTGGCCAGCGGGCCAGGGCGGTTGTCGCAGGCGATGGGCATCACCAAGGCCTTGGATGGCGCGGATCTGGTGCGCAATGACCGTGGCATCCGCCTCGTGTCCGATGGCATGGCGCCACCGGAGGCCCCGGTGGTCGGGCCACGGGTCGGCATCACCAAGGCAATCGACTTTCCGTGGCGCTGGCACGTGCCGGCGCACCTGCACGTGTCGGGACGCACCGGGGCGAAGAAGACGGGCGGGACCCTGTCGTGAGATCCCCGCTCTCGGCCACCTCCCCGGCCCGCCGCGTACGACGCTGGCTCGTGCGCGTGTTCGTTCTTGTCGCCTGCATCGTGGTGGCAGGCGTGCTGTGGAACAGCCCCATCGCCGAATCGCCCCGGGCGCTCTGGCGCCTGTCGCAGATGCCAGCACCGACCGCCCTGCCCGTTCCCGTGGCGGGGGTTTCGGCACGACAGGTGGCCGATACCTTCGGCGCGCCCCGTGGCCGTGACCGCACGCATGCCGGCGTGGACATCTTCGCCAAACGTGGCACCGAGGTGCGCAGCGCAACACCGGGCATCGTCACGGATATTCGCGAGGGTGGCCTGGGTGGGCGTCAGGTGTGGATGATGGGCCCGGCGCGCGAGCGCTACTACTACGCCCACCTGGACGACTGGCGTGAAGGATTGGAACGAGGTCAGGTCATCGAGCAAGGCACGGTGCTGGGCTATGTCGGCGACACCGGCAATGCCAAGGGCACGCCGCCGCATCTGCACTGGGGCATCTACGGCGCCGAGGGCGCCTACGATCCGCTGCCACTCCTGAAGGCATGGCGGGATGCGCCCTGACGGCGTGCAGGCCCCCTTCACAACAACGCGCGCTGGACTAACACCGATGCGCCTAGCGTCGGTGGCTCACCACCTACCGGCAGTACCTCCATGGCGATCAAGACCGCAGAAGACCTGTTCATCCACGAGCTCTCGGATATCTACAGCGCAGAAAAGCAGCTTACCAAGGCGCTGCCGAAGCTCGCACGCGCCGCGTCCAATCCAGACCTCGCCGCCGCCTTCACCCTGCACCTGGAAGAAACCCAGGGTCAGATCGAGCGCATCGATCAGGTGGTCGAACTGCTGGGTATCCGGCTCAAGCGGATCAAATGTGCCGCGATGGAGGGCCTGGTCGAAGAAGGCAAGGAGGCCATCGACAGCATTGAGGAAGGCCCGGTGCGCGATGCCGCGCTGATCGGTGGTGCGCAGAAAGTGGAGCACTACGAAATCGCCTCCTACGGCACCATCGCCGCGATGGCCAAGCAACTGGGTTACAAGGGGGCTGTACCGTTGCTGCTGGAAACGTTGGAGGAAGAGAAGGCCACCGACGAAAAGCTCACCCTGCTGGCCCTCGCCGGTGGTGGCAATGCAAAGGCTGCTGCAGCCTGATGTCGATGGAAGTCGCTGCCGGGGAGCCGGACTCCCCGCGCAGCGCGTTGTTCGTTGTTGCCCTTGACCCCACAGGAGCCCCCATGTCGCTGCGCCCACCCGTTCTCTACCACGCCTCCCTCGAACATGCAGACGCGGAGGAAACGACGCACATCCATGAGCTGGCCGAGGTATTCGCGCGGATGGCGCTGACCGTTGCCGAGCAGGAAGGTCATGCGCACCGCGCGGTGCATGCCAAAGGCCAGGGCCTGCTGAAGGGGCGGCTGCGGGTGTTGGATGGGTTGCCTGCAGAGCTGCGCCACGGTCTTTTTGCGCGGCCTGGCAGCTACGACGCGCTGGTTCGCCTGTCGTCTCCGCCGGCTGAGCAGCTTCCGGATTCGGTCTCCACCCCGCGGGCGATGGCGCTCAAAGTCATTGGCGTGGACGGGCCCCGCGCGGAAGGCGCCGAGGAAGAACACACGCAGGATTTCCTGATGGTCAATGGACCAGCGTTCAACACGCCGGGCGTGGCCGGCTTCCTGCGCTCAGCCAAGCTGCTGGCCGCCACCACCGAGCGGATGCCGCGCACCAAGCGGATGATTTCGGCCACGCTGCGTGGCGCCGAGGCGGCGCTGGAGGCAGTCGGCGGGCAAAGCGCCACATTGAAGGGCATGGGCGGCGAGCCGCAGCATCATCCATTGGGCGAGACCTTCTTCAGTCAGGTACCGTTCCTCTACGGCCCGTACATGGCCAAGTTCTCGCTGGCCCCGATCTCACCCGACCTGCTCGCGCTGACCGGGGACAAGATCGGCTCGGACGCCGACTCGCAGCGCGAGGCGGTGGTCACCTTCTTCACCGATCTTCCCAATCCAGTGGAATGGGAACTGCGCGTACAGTTGTGCCGCGACGTGGAGCAGATGCCGATCGAGGACGCATCGGTAGTGTGGCCCGAGGCGGACAGCCCGTTCCTGCCGGTCGCACGCCTGAGCGTGGCGCAGCAGAAGGCGTGGCAGCCTGACACCTCTCCCGGCATCGAGGATGCACTGGCGTTCGCACCATGGCATGCGTTGGCCGAGCATCGTCCGCTCGGCGGGTTGAACCGCGCGCGCCGCGTGGTGATGGCTGCCTCACGTCAATTCCGCTCGCGGTTCAATGGGTGTCCGATCCACGAGCCGGTGGGCTGAGGCCGCCTTCAGGCGCAGCCGCGAGGTGTTGCCTCACCGGATGCCATGCAGCTCCATGGCGCGCATCACGATCGGCTTGGCCCAGTCAGGCGTCTGCAGCAGCTCGATCGCCGAGGCCGGATAGTGCAGTCCGGTGCGGTGCAATTGCAGCACCGGCAACGGCTCGGCGCCATCGGCGTCGGCCGGCGCACTGTTGTCGTAAACATGCAGCTCGGCCAGATGCGGCAACAGCGCCAAGAGGTTCTCACGGGAGGAATCGTAGCGGGCGCGGATCTTGTCGGCGGGAATGTCATGTCCGCCGCGGCTGACCCGTGCCGCGACACGTTCCATATGAAGTTCCACGCTCTGCAGGCCGCAGAACCAGATCGCCACGTCGTGCCGGTCGCAGGCTTCGCGTAGCAGGCGCGGAATCGTATTGCCGCCCAAGGTGGTTTCAAACGCGAAGTCGGTGCCCTCGTCGATCGCCTGTCGCAGCCGACGCGCGCCCTCGTTCCAGGCCGCAGCATTGGCCTCGCCCAGCGACCAACCAGTCTCCACCAGACGCCGGGTGAACGTATCCGGGTTGAACCAGGTCAGGCCTTCTTCTTCCAGCCACATGCCCAGCAGCGAACTCTTGCCGGCACCATTGACGCCGGCCAGGACCAGAATGCGCCCCATCGGTCAGAGGGGGCTGCCGAGGGCGACCTTGCGGCCACGGCGGATCGGCTGACCCAGCACCTTGCCCAGCCCGCCATCGCGGCCCAGGCTGGCCAGCGTGGTATCGAACGCGGCACGCAGCCGTTCCAGCTCGCCCAGACGCTCATCGGCGTCGCCACCAGCGGCCTTGGCCAGCAGCTCCTGGTAGGTCTTGATGTCCACGATCACCGCTTCGGGGTGATTGTGGTTGGTGATCACCAAGGCCTGTTTCTCCCGAACGGTCCGCATCAGGCTGGGCCAGCCGCGGGTTTTCACCGACGACGCCGTGGCCTTTTCAAGGCCGGGCAGATCCAGTGGCAGGGTCATGGCACGCTCCAGTACGGGATGGCCCTACTATACCCCTTCTGGCCAAATTGGACATAAATCCCATTTTGGCCAGAAGGGCGCCGCAGCAGCCGATCAGCGGGACATCGAGTACGGCTGTTCCGCGCCCTGCCCCGGCCAAGCCTTGTTCGGCTCGGCCTGGAGGGTGAAGCGCAGCTCGCCACCGGCCAGGATTTCCTCGTGGCGCAGGAAGGTACGCTGCAGCGGCTGGCCATTGAGGGTCACCGAACCGACATAGTCGTGGCCCTTGCCCAGCCCGTCGGTGACGATGGTGAAGGTCCTGCCGTTGGGCAGATGCAGTGCTGCCTTGGGCAGGAACGGGCGGCCGATGATGTACTCGCCGCTGCCCGGCGCCACCGGGTAGAAGCCCAGCGCGGTGAACACGTACCAGGCCGACATCTGGCCAAGGTCGTCATTGCCGGCCAGGCCATCGGGACGGTCGGCATACTGGGTGTCCATGATCTGCTTCAGGCGTGCCTGGGTGCGCCACGGCTGCCCGGCATGGGCATACAGGTAGGCCACGTGGTGGCTGGGCTCGTTGCCGTGCGCGTACCAGCCGATCAGACCGGTGATGTCTTCCATGTGTTCGAAGATCGAGGGGTCGACCTTGGCCTCGAACACCTCGTCCAGCCGGGCCAGCAGTCTGTCGCTGCCCCCGTGCGCGGCGGCCAGGCCCGCCACATCGTGCGGCACATACCACGAGTACTGCCAGGCGTTGCCTTCGGTGTAATCCGTGCCGTAGCCGCTGGCGCTCGGATCGAACGGCGTGCGGAAGCTGCCATCGCGCTTGCGCGCCCGCATGAAACCCGTGTCCTTGTCGTACGCGTTGCGCCAGTTGGTGGCGCGCTTCTCGAACTCACCGGCGACCTTCGTGTTGCCCATGGCCTTGGCCATGCGCGCGATGGTCCAGTCGTCGAAGGCGTATTCCAGCGTCTTGCTGGCCGCTTCGCCTTCCTCATCGATCGGCACCCAGCCCAGCTCGCGGTACTGCGCGATGCCGTCGTACGGGCCGTAATTGGCGGTGGCCACCATGGCGGCCAATGCCTTGTTCTCATCGAAACCGCGGATGCCCTTGAGGTAGGCATCGGCGATCACCGGCACGGCGTGGTAGCCGATCATGCACCAGGTTTCCTGGCCGTGGAACGCCCATACCGGCAGCATCCCGTAGGCGCTGTTGTGCTGGTGCGCGAGCAGCGAATTGATGAAATCGCTGTTACGTTTCTCCGGTTGCACCAGGGTGAGCAGTGGATGCAGGGCTCGGTAGGTGTCCCACAGCGAGAACGTTGAATAGTTGGTGTAGCCCTCGGCACGATGCACCGCGTTGTCCGAGCCGCGGTACTGGCCATCGCTGTCCATGAAGACCGTCGGCCCCAGCAGGCTGTGGTACAGCGCGGTGTAGGCGCTGCGCCGGTCATGCTCGGGCGCGTCGATGTCCAGCACCGACAGCGCCTGCGTCCATTGCGCTCTCGCCCCGGCTCGGACGCGATCGAAATCGAAGCCCGGCACTTCACTCTCCAGGTTGGCGATCGCACCTGCCTCGCTGACCGAGGAGATCGCCACCGTCACCACCAGCGGTTTATCGAGCTTGCCGAAATCAAACGTGCCCAGCAGTTGGCGCCCTTCAATCTGTGCACGCTGGGCCGGGCTCTGGTGCCCCGGCGGCGGGAAACCCTTGTAGGCGATGTCGGTCTCGGTATTGTGGAACGCATGACCGGTCAGCGGGCGCGAGAAGCGCATCGCGAAATACGGCTGGCGACCTGGCGCCCATCCGCGGGTCTCGCGGAAGCCGGTGATGGTGCCGTCCTCGCGGGCACGCAGACGCGACCATAGGATCTTGCCCGGATAGTCGTAGAGGCTGGTGCGCAGGTCCAGCAGCACGCGCGCCGGCTGGTTGGCCGGATAGGTGTAACGGTGCACACCCACGCGGGTGCTGGCGGTGAGTTCCGCGCGCACCTTGGGGTCATCCAGAGTGACCGCGTAGTAGCCCGGCTCGGCGCGCTCGTCATCGTGGCGGAAGCGCGAGGTGTAACCGCTGCCAGGTTTGTCCGGGTCGCCACGCTCCAGGCTGGCATCGGTGCGCACCGGCATCAGCAGCACATCGCCCAGATCGGAATGGCCGCTGCCCGAGAAATGCGTGTGCGAGAAGCCAACGATGCTGGTGTCGTCGTGCCGGTAGCCTGCCGCCCACCCATAGGCCTTCTCGCGCGGCTGGATGCGGGTGTCCGGGCTGAGCTGGACCATGCCGAACGGGACCGTGGCGCCGGGATAGGTGTGACCCTCGCCTGCAGTGCCGATGAACGGATCAACCGCCGCGTAGGCACGCTCGCCGACCTTCGCCTGTGCCGCCGTGGCCGTGCCGGCCACCAACATCGCCCCTACTGCGAGCCCCAACCAGCGCACCGTCCCCGTTTTTGTCATGGCGTTGAATTTAGATCGATTCAGGTAAGAGTGATCCTAGCACCGCCCCAGCAGACCGGCATGTTGCGGTGCGGTTGAGGACGCGGGGGGACGCGGCTTGCTACGCTGGCGCCTGGCTCGTTTCCGGGAAGACCTGCATGGTGTTACGCCGCCGCACCTGCCTCATGGCAACCTCCCTCATCGCTGCTGCCCTGCTCGCCGCGTGTGCGGGGCGAACCGCTCACAACGGTGGTGCTGCATCCACCGGGGCCTCTGGACCATCAGCGGCAGCGCTGACATGGACAGCGCACCAAAGCGGACATCCACCCACCGCGCGACACGAAAGTGCCTTGGTCGCGCTTGATGGCAAACTCTATCTGCTGGGGGGACGTGGTGAACGCCCCCTGGAGGTCTTCGATCCCGCCAGCGGAGGCTGGACCTCCGGCGCACGACCTCCACTGGAACAGCTTCACCACACTCAGGCACTCGCCTACGACGGCCGTATCTGGGTGATGGGGGCCTTGACCGGCGACTTCCCAGCCGAGCCCGCCGTTCCTGCGCTGTGGATCTACGACCCGACGGCGGATGCGTGGCAACAGGGGCCATCGCTGCCGGCAGGCCGCGCTCGCGGTGCCAGTGGCGTTGCGTTGCACGCGGGCCAGTTCTATCTGGTCGGTGGTGTAACGCGTGGGCACACCGGTGGCGTGGTGCCATGGCTGGATGTCTTCGATCCCGCGACGGGGCAGTGGACAGCGCTGCCGGATGCACCGCATGCGCGCGACCACTTCCACGCGGCGGTATTGGACGGCGCGCTCTACGCCGCCGGTGGCCGGGTCAGCGCCCATGGCAGCAATGCGTCGGGGATGCAGTCGGTGGCAGCCGTGGACGTCTTCGATATCGCATCGGGCCGCTGGTCCACCCTTCCCTCGCCCCTGCCGACCCCACGCTCAGGCACGGCCACGGTTGCCTGGAATGACAGGATCGTTGTGATCGGCGGCGAAAGCGATGCGCACATGGCCGCGCATGCAGAGGTGGAGGCCTGGAGCCCCGCCCTTCAGCGCTGGGAGCGGCTGCCGCCGCTGCCGGTCGGGCGACACGGCATGCAGGCGGCGGTGCTGAACGGTGCGCTGCACGTCGTCGCGGGCAGCGCTGATCGTGGCGGCGGACCAGAACTGGACGACCATTACCGCTTGGCCGCCCGTCCGTAGTCCATCGCCAGGCGGGCGCATGCCGTCCCGGCTTACGCCGGCCGTGCCGAGTCCGGTACCGCCGCCTCGGGCAGCATGGGCTGGGTCGCGTCCACCGTGACCGGCTCATCACTGCGCATCAACGCGCGCGCTTCGGCTTCGCTCGCCACCGCCGGCGGGGAGCCGCGCAGCGGCATGCCGGCGGTCTCGCGCACGAACAGCATGGTGATCACGCCGATCACCGCCGCGCCCATCAGGTAGTAAGCGGGCACCAGCGGATCACCGGTGCGCTCCACCAGCCAGGCAGTCACCAGCGGCGTGGTACCCCCGAACAGCGAGACCGATACGTTGAAGGCGATCGACAGCGCGCTGTAGCGCACCGGCGTGTAGAACAGCGCCGGCAGCGTGGACGGCATCGAGCTGGTGAAGCACACCAACGCCAGCCCGAGCAGCATCAGCCCCAGAAAGATCAGCCAGTCATTGCCGCTGCCCACCAGTTTCAGGCACGGGATCGCCAGCAGGAACAGCGCGATGCAGGCACCGATGATCATCGGGCGACGACCCAGACGATCACTGAACAATCCACCCACCACATTGAGCGGCATCATCACCAGCATCACGATGATGATCAGCAGCAGGCCTTTGCTTTCGGCATAGCCCATCGTGACGCTGAGGTAGCTGGGCATGTAGGTCAGCAGCATGTAATCGGTGACGTTGAACACCAGCACCAGGCCGACGCAGATCAGCAGCTGTGCCCAATGCACGCGGAACAGCGCGCCCAGGCCTGGGCGCTCGTGATCGCGCTTCTCGGCCTCTTCGGCATACGCGCGGAAGGCCGGCGTCTCTTCCAGCTTCATGCGCATGTACAGGCCAAGCAGACCCAGCGGGCCGGCCACCAGGAACGGAATGCGCCAGCCCCAGTCCAGCATCTGCGTGCTGCTCAGGGCCATGTGCAGTGCGGTGACCGTGCCGGCACCGGCGATGTAGCCACCCAGCGTGCCGAACTCCAGCCAGCTGCCCATCAGGCCGCGATTTCGGTCGGTCGAATACTCGGCGATGAACGTTGCCGCGCCGCCGTACTCACCGCCGGTGGAGAATCCCTGCACGATGCGGGCAAGCAGCAACAGCGCCGGTGCCCAGATGCCGATGCGGTCGTACGAGGGAATCAGGCCGATGCTGAAGGTACCGGCGGCCATCAGGATCATGGTGGCCGCGAGCACCTTCTGCCGCCCGTACTTGTCACCCAGCGGGCCGAACACCAGCCCGCCCAAGGGGCGCACCAGGAAGGCGACGGTAAAGGTGGCGAAGGTGGCGATCAGCTGCGCGGTCGGGCTGCTGTCGGGGAAGAACACGTGGCCGAGGGTCACGGCCAGGTAGCCGTAGACACCGAAATCGAACCACTCCATCGCGTTGCCGAGCGCGGCAGCGCCAACGGCCTTCTTCAACATCGGACGATCAACGACCGTGACTTCGTCGACATGCATCTGGCGGCGGCGTTTGAACCAGCCAAAATGAGCGTGTGCGGCAGGTAGGTCCTGCATCTGCTTTCTCCTGGAAGCAGGCCATCGCGGCGCCCGAGGTCCCGCGCACGGCACAGGAAATACCGCCTCTGATGACACAGCGCGATGCGCGAAGAGGGGTTGCAACAGACGATCCCGGACGGCCGCGTGGACTCAGCGACGCTGCGGGATGGATGACCAGGAAGCGGGCAATGGCCCGGGGGTGATCAAGCGGGCCATCCTACTACATTTGGCGAGCGCGAGGCCCGTACTGCTCCGGTCGGCAGCGTGGAACAGCATGTTTCAAGCTGTTTTGACTACTTTTCACGCGATGCATACACGCGTCGGCAGCGCTGGGAATGCGGCGAATGTGTTGTGCTGACACTCATCTCGCAGGGCGAATGTCGCTCGAGAGCGGGATGCTCGTTACTGCCCGCGCTCCAATGCGTCGATCAATGGCGCGAGATCGTCGCGCTCGTGCGGCCGCACTGCACGCGCGATTTCGCGGCCATCGCGCAACAGAATCACCGTCGGCCACAGCTTCACAGCAAAGGAGCGGCCCAACGGCCGCCCCTTCCCATCTTCGACCTTCAGGTGCGTAGCGTCGTAGCCGCCGAGAAACTTCTGCAGCAGGGGCTGGGCGGCACTGCAATGGCCGCACCAACCGGTGCCGAACTCCAGCATCACCCATCCGCTGCCGGCATCGATGTCGGCACGGGTGATGTCGGAGGGGCTGTACTCACGAACGAAGGCCATGAGCGGTTCTCAGGACAGTGCGCGCTGGATGTCCTCCAGCGGTGCGTTGGTGTAATCCTTCGCCAGATCCTTGATCAGCCGCTCCTGGGTTTCTTTGTGCAGCAACGGGCGGATGCGGCCCAGCGTCTGCGGGTCGGCGATCAGGATCAGGTGCGCGTAGCGGTTCTTCAGCGCATCTTCGTTCAACTGCGCGGCGACCTGCTTGGCAAACGTGGCTTCATTGAGCTGGGAGATCGTCATGTCCTGTGGCACCGAGCCGGAGGGGCCCTGCCCCGAGGCGCCGGTTTCGCTGACGGCCTGCAGCTGAAGTTCCCCCTCCTGCTTGAGTTGAAGCTTGTGCGCGGTGCCAACGTTGGTGAACACGCGGGCCGAGCCGCCGTCGGCGACAACAACGAGGGTACCTTCGGGAATCTGCTGGCTCATCATCTACTCCTTATGGGAAAAACCGAGCGCGGGTGCACTCGGGTTCCACCGTAGGCAAACCCATGTAAGCACCGTGCATACGGATGTATGCATTCCGTATGCAACGCCTGTGCGCCCTACTCCACAGGCGCTGGCGGTAGCGGCATGTCCAGGTGGCGGGTGAAGAACCGGGCCATCACCCGGTAAGCCTGCTGGCTCTCGGGCAGGCGGGCATCCAGATGAAACGCGTGGCCCAGCCCGTCCCAGACGTGCAGATCCGACTCGCGGCCCAGGTCCACCAGCCGGGAATGCGTATAGGACACGTTGCTCAGCTCCGCCGCACGGGTGGCGGTGATGAACAGGGTCGGTGGGAACTGCGCGAGGACTGCATCGGAGAACACCGGCGACACGAGTGGATCACGGAAATCCACCTTCCCGTAGTACAGGTCCTCCATGATCGGCAACGTGCCGTCAGCATGCGGCAGCAGTGCATCGGTGACGGCCGCCGCCACATAGCGGGAGTCGCCGCCGTAGCGTGCATCGCCGCCGGCGCAGAACAGGCCGGCCGCGGCCGGCATCGGCAGCTTCTCCTTGGCGAACCACGCCAGCGATTCGCCCGTGAGCACGCCGCCGGCCGAGCAGCCGAACAGACCGATGTGCCGTGCCGGCATCTTCTCCAGCGCCGCCCGGTAGACCGCGGCCACATCCTCACTCGCGGCCGGAAACTGATGCTCCGGGCCTTGCCGGTACTCCACCGCCACGACCGTGGCCCCGGTCATGGCCGCGACCGGAATCGCCTCCAGCAGGCCGAGGCTGTCAGCGCGGCCGAACACGAACGCGCCGCCATGCAGTTCGATCAACAGGCGCCGCTGCGCCGAATCGGCTGGCGCACTGCGTGGCTCGACACGTACCACCGGTACGCCATTCCAGGTTTCGTGGTGCAGCTCCACCGGATAGCGCTGGCGCAGCGCCTTGATCTCGCCATACGCCCAGTCATCGGCACCCTTGCGGATAGTCGCCAGTTCCTTGAGCACGGTGGCGTTGTCCATCTTCGCGACCGGGTCGCCGTGGGCGACGGCGCTGCGCATCGCGGCCTGTGCTTCCGGGCTCAGATACGGCGACAGCGGCAAAGCGAACCGGGGCACGTTGCGGACGCCGTCCTCAAGCGACGCAGCGGGCGTAGCCGCTATAACCGTTCCGCTGGCCGCCACCAACAGCGCCAGCAACCCGAAGGTGCGGGTCGATCCCATATGCTGTACTCCCTATGCGAAATCGGCCCACAGCATAGCCGCTGCCTCGCCGTCACGGCACGCCGAAGCATCCGGATCCGTGCTCGCCAGCGCCCTGACTACAACTTTCGGCACCCGCATTCTGCCCTGCAGCCTGCCACTCTGCTCCCCACAACGTGTATCACATGGAGGCTGGATGATCAGGATGTGGATCGTGGGGGTGCTGCTGGGGACGCTGTCGCTGCCTGCAAAGAGCAGCGTGCCTGAACCTGCCACGCAGGTGATCGTGCTGGGCGTGGATCATGCGGCGCAACTGGTGGCGCGCGAAGATCGGCCGGCGGTGCTGGCTGCGTTCCTGGATCGCGCTGACCCGGATGCGATCTGCATCGAGCGCTCGCCGGAAGCATTTGCACGCAACGATTTCTATGAATTCACCTACGAAGTGCAGGACGTGGTGGTGCCCTTCGCGCGCGAGCGCAACATCGCCCTGTGCCCCTTCGATTGGCACCCTTCGAGCGAAGACGCGCAACTGGGCTTCGGCATGGATCTGGAGGCGATCCCCGAAATCCGGCCCACGCGCGGTTTCCAGCAGTTCCTGACCTTCCCCGAGCCGGCGCAGCTCAAACGTGCCCTCTTCCATGCCGATGTTGCCGCGAATGTGGCGCGCTCCACGCAATGGAGTCTCACTCCAGCGGCACGCACCGCACAGGATCTGCCACGTCGCCTGTTCCTGTATCGCACGTTCCTGCAGGCCAAGCGCATTGCGGCCGCCGCGCGTGCGCATCCCGGCGGCACCGTGGTCGTGGTGGTCGGTGAGTTCCACAAGCGCGACATCGATGAGGTACTGGCCGATGAACCCGGCATCGTGCTGGTGCAGCCGTCGCGCCTGGGTGCCCCAACCGACGCAGAGGTAGAACCTTTTGAGCGACGCGAATATCGCGTAGCGGTGGCCACGTTCAACCTCCTCGGCATGCAGGCAAGCACCGCCAATCGGGACGACGCATTCCTGCGTGACACCGTCGATGCGCTCATCGGCAGCGGCGCTACCCCTGACGTGCAGTTGCTGGCCGCGCGATTGGACCTGCTGCAGGGGCGCATCAGCCGCGCCGAGGCAACCCGGCGCTACCGGCAGATCGCGGCCACCGCGGGTGATGCCCGGTTTACCTGGACGGGCGTGAAGGATAGCCGCCGCCTGGATTCCTGGTTCGACCCCTTCGGAAACCTCAGCGTGCGGCAGCGCGCCCTGCTGGAACTTGCGCGCGAGTCGACGCTGGCCGGGCGAGCCGACGAGGCCGAGCAGCGTCGAGTTGCACTGCGTCGAGAGCTGACTGCCCGCCAGCAGAGGCAGCTGGACGGCTACTGGCCCCTGCTCGCCAAGTGAGCGCCTGCCCAGCCTGAACCTCCCGGCCCGGCGGGCTGCAGTCATTACGGTGTAAAATTCGCCGTTTTAACCGGAACAATGGCCAAAACCGCGCAACGGACGCCTGTCCCGGGCCCGGCCTTCATCCGGCTGCTGGCCCGCCTCGCCGAGAGCAACCTGTCCTCGGCGGGCCCTGCCCTGTCAGACCGGCTCAGCGAGTGGGTGGACTGGACGCGGGCGGTTACCTTGTCCAAGGCGCTCGATGGCCGGCTTCCACCTGCCGTGGACGGCCCGGATTTCAATGCCGACGAGGACGCCGAGTGTCGGCGGCTCCGCGCTGCGTTGGAGGCGACCATCGTTCAGGAACCTGAGGGTGCCAAACACCCTTCCCAGGTGGCGGCCGATGGTACGGACGGCACTGTTGAGTACACCGCGTTCCGCGAGCGCTATCTGGCGTTGCAGCGGGCCATGCTCCGGGACACCAGCCGCCTGCGCGGTCGGCTTCGCGACATGTTGACCCGCACCTCGCCTGAGATGGCCAGGCTCGCCGAAGTCGACGCGCTGATGGAGCAGACCCTGAGCGCGCGGGAGTACAGCCTGCTGGCCAAGGTACCGGTGCTGCTCGGCGTGCATTTCGAGCGCCTGCGCGATGCCGGCAGCGATGATGCGTGGCTCGAGGTGTTCCGCCGTGACATGCAGAGCCTGCTGCTGGCCGAGCTGGATGTTCGTTTTCAACCGATAGAAGGGCTGCTTGCAGCGCTTCGCACCCACTAACCGGGACGTCATGTTCAGAACCAGTCTTCACTACGTTGTTTTCCTGCTTGGCCTTGTTGCGGTGTGCTGGATCGGCGCAGGCTATGCCAGCACCAATCCGGTCGGTTTCGCTGTCGCCCTGCTGATCGCCGTCTGCTACCTCGCCGGTGGCCTCGAGCTGTATCGCTACCGGCAGGCGACCGCCTCGCTCACCGCGGCCACGGTCAGCGCAGGCACCGCCAGCGCCGGGCTCGCCACCTGGCTGGGCCAGCTGCATCCCAGCCTTCGCAATGCCGTGCGTCTGCGCGTGGAAGGCGAGCGCGTTGCCCTGCCCGGTCCCGTCCTGACCCCGTACCTGGTCGGGCTGCTGGTGCTGCTGGGCATGCTCGGCACCCTGCTCGGCATGATGGCGACGTTGCGCGGGACCGGACTGGCGCTGGAAAGCGCGACCGACCTGCAGGCGATCCGCGGCTCACTGGGTGCACCGGTGGAAGGCCTTGCGGTCGCGTTCGGCACCTCGATCGCCGGTGTCGCCACCTCCGCGATGCTGGGCCTGCTCTCGGCCCTGTGCCGGCGTGAGCGGCTGGAAGCGGTGCAGCGACTGGACGTGGAGATCGCGACCACCCTGCACACGCACTCGCAGTCCTGGCAGCGCAATGAAGCCTTCCGGTTGCTGCAGCAGCAGGCCGAACGGATGCCGGCGCTGGTGGAACGGCTGCAGGCCATGACCACCGCGATCGAGCAGCAGAGCAACGTCTCGGGCGAGCGGTTGCTGGCGAACCAGCAGAGCTTCCATGCCAAGGCCGATGAGGAATATGCCCGCCTGACCGCCGCCATCGAACAGTCGCTCAAGGACAGCGTCGCCGAAAGCGCACGCGCGGTCGGTGCGGCCTTGCAGCCGGTGATGGACACCACCCTGGCCGGCATCGCCCGCGCCAACGCCGCCATGCATGAGACGGTGACCCAAGCGGTGCAGCGCCAGCTGACCGGGTTGACCGAGGGCTTCGACGCCAGCCGTGTCGCCACCGCCGCGTCCTGGCAGGCCGCGCTGGAGAGCCAGCAACAGACCAACGCGGCACTGACCACGGACCTGCGCGCCACGCTGGAGGGGTTCGCCGCGCAGCACGATCAACGCGCGCTTGGCCTGCTCGATGCCGTTTCCACGAAGCTGGTCAGCACCGCTGATGGTTGGCAGGCGGCCCAGTCCGCACAGCAGCAGACCAACAACGTCATGGCGACCGAGCTGCGCAGTGCACTGACCCAGTTCGCCGAGCAACATGGCGAGCGCTCCAGCGCGTTGCTTGAGGCCGTCTCGACCGAGCTCAACGCGACCGCGCAGCGCTGGCAGGAGGCTCAGGCTGCGCAGCAGCAGACCCATGCTGCGCTCACCGGCGACCTGCGCACGGCCCTGGCCAGCTTCACCGAAACACATGACGCCCGGGCTACCGGCCTGATCGACGCGGTCGGCAGCCGCATGGAGGCCACCACCGCGCAGATCGCCGAGGCATGGCAGCAGGCGCTCGCCCGCCAGGATGCCGCCGCGACTGCAGTGAGCGAGCGTCACCAGCACGCGCTCGATGCCGCCGCCGCGACGCTGCAGGCGCAGGCGGTGTCGCTCGGCGAGACGATGCAGCAGTCCCATGTACAGCTCCAGGACGCGTTGGAAGTGCGCGATCAGCAGCGCCTCAGCGTCTGGACCGATACCTTCACCGGCATGAGCGCCAGCCTCGGCGAACGCTGGGAGCAGACCGGCGCCAGCGTCGCCAGCCGTCAGCAGGAGATCTGCGACACCCTCGCCCGCACCGCCAACGACATCACCCAGCAGGCCCAGGCGCACGCCAGCGAGACGATCAGCGAGATCTCGCGCCTTGTCCAAGCCGCCTCGGAAGCGCCCAAGGCCGCGGCCGATGTCGTCGCCGAACTGCGCAGCAAACTCTCCGACAGCCTGGTCCGCGATACCGCCACGCTGGAAGAACGCAGCCGCCTGCTGGCCACCGTGGAGACCCTGCTGGATGCGGTCAACCACGCCGCCAACGAGCAGCGCGTCGCCGTCGATGCCCTGGTATCGACCTCGGCCGAGCTGCTGGACCGGGTGGGCACACGCTTCACCGATCACATCGAAGCCGAGACCGGCAAGCTCGGCAGCGTGGCCGCGCAGGTCACCGGCAGTGCGGTGGAAGTGGCGAGTCTGGCCGACGCGCTCGGCAGCGTCGTGCAGTCCTTCGGGACGGCCAGCGACGGTCTCAACGAGCGCCTGGCCCAGATCGCCGCCTCGCTGGACGGCTCGCTGGCACGCAGTGACGAGCAGCTTGCCTACTACGTGGCCCAGGCGCGTGAGGTCATCGACCTCAGCGTGCTCTCGCAGAAGCAGATCATCGATGAGCTGCAGCAGCTGGCCGGTCGCCGCAGCACCAAGGCCGGAGCCGCCTCGGCATGAGCGACGAGATCGAAGTCGAGGCCGACGGAGGCGCTCCGATCTGGGCCGCCTTCGGCGACCTGATGTCGGTGCTGCTCGGTGCCTTCGTACTGATTCTGGTCGGCGTGGTCGCGCTGCAGCTGGAGCTGACCAACCGCTTGGATGAAGAGGTCAAGCATCGCCAGGCCGAAGTGCAGCGCCGCCAGACGCTGGAGCAGGCACTGGCCGGCCCGCTCGCGGCCGGGCGCGTGACGCTGGTGGATGGCCGCATCGGCATCCGCGGGAATGTGCTGTTTGCCTTGAACTCGGACACGCTGCAGCCGGAGGGTGTTGAGGTTCTCAAAAGTCTGGCCGGGCCGTTGAAGGGTTATCTGGCGTCGCGGGAGGAGATCCTCATGGTCAGCGGCTTCACCGACGACCAGCAGGTGCGCGATGGCAATTGGCGCTTCGCCGACAACTGGGAGCTCTCCGCAGAGCGTGCGTTGACCGTGACCCGCACCTTGATTGCCGAGGGCGTACCGTCGGATGCGGTGTTTGCCGCGGCGTTTGGCTCGGAGCAGCCGGTGAGTTCCAACGCCGACGAAGAAGGCCGCGCGAAGAATCGCCGTGTGGAGATTGCGCCGATTCCCAAGCCCAAGACCAGCAAGGCACCGGATGCCCCGTAGTTCTGTCGCAACGGCTGAGATCCTCCAGAACTGGCGGGCGGACAAGCTCGACCAGCTCGACCGCACGCGCTTTACCGTGATCGAGGCACTGCATGCCCGCGCGCAGGCGCATGACGGCGAGGTGCGGGCGCTGCTGCAGGCGAAGCTGGATGCGTTGATGGCGAGCTACGGCGAGCAGATTGCCCAGGCATCCGTAGTGGCGCCGTCCGCGCCCGTCCCGTCAGCCGGACGCATTGACCTGCAGGCACTGATCACGGAATTGAGCGGCCAGCACAACGCGGCCTATCCAGAGCTGCCCGTGCTCGCTGAGGTCCGTGCGACGTGGGCCAGGCTGCGCAATGCAAGCCAGCTCAAGGAATCGCTGGCCCAGATGCCCACCAATGGCGGGCCGCTGAACTCCGGCGTGCTGGTCCATCGCGCCCTGACGTTGATGAAAGAGACCTCGCCGGGTTATTTGACGCACTTCATGGCGTACCTGGATGCGCTGTCCGGCATGGAGCATCTGCATCAGTGGGGTGTACTGGTTGCGACGCCGAAGGTTGCCGCTCGCGGGGCAAAGCCACGTCGGCCGCGAGCGACCAAGACGGCGGGCTGATCGCACTCGGCGCGTCACGCGCGGTCGCGATCAGCCGCCCATCTCAGGAGCTCATCAATGCCCGTTTTCAGGAACCCAATGTAGACGGGGCGCCCAATGGGCGCCCCGTTTTCCTTTGCTTACCAGGCCCTGCGCAGACCGATCTGTGCACCGGCGTCCCGGTAACCACTGTCGCCACGCTGCACGCGCAGGTCACCCCACGCCGACCAGCGCTCGCCCAGCCGCAGCTGCGCGCCGGCCTGCGCCTCGTAGCGATTGGTCGGCAGCTGTGCTTCCAGCCATTGACCATCAAAGCGCATCGCATCGCCGCGCTCGCTGTAGAGCCAGTTGACCGCAAAGAACGGCTGCACGCGGTTGGCCGTGGTCAGATCCTGCCCGAACAGCCGCAGGCCCACCCGCGACTCCAGTCCACCAGCGCGGTCGTCCTGCACGATCGTGCCGTTGCCCTCCTGCACGGTATCGCCCTTGTAATCCGTGTAGGTCACCTGCACCTGCGGCTGCAGGTACAGTGCACGGCGTTCCGTGGCACTGAGTGCGAATCCGTAACCGGCTTCCAGCGAGGCGGCGCGCGTGGTGGCGTCATACGTCTCTGCGGCCAGTCCGTTGCCCCTGACTTCGCTGTCGTAGCGGCCGTACTGCACCCAGCCGTCCACATACAGGCCGCCGCTTTGATCCGGCTGCTGTACCCACGTGCCGTATAGGCCAATGGCGTCGCCTTTCACCTTGCCCTGCGTGCCGTACCCGGTGATCCGCGAGATCGCCTGTGTCGTGGCTTCGCCGGTGGCCAGCATCACGCCGATCTGGCCACGGCCCGCCTGCCCCCAACGCACCACGTCGCTGCCGATCTGAAGCGCGTTGGTATGACCGCGCGCGTCGACCTGCCCGGCAATCGTGGTGTGCAGCTGATCGCGCGACACCCGTGCCCATGCGCCGGCGCGGTCGTGCTCGAAAGCCGGCTCGCCACGGTCATGGCGCCGTTGCTGGAACATGCGCACGGCGGCCGCCTGGTTGGCAAGATACGCACCCGGCTCGGGGCGCAGGATCGGGATCGGGTTGACCGGATCGGGAATGATGGGGTCGACGGGGGCAACCGGATCGACCGGATTCACTGGATCAATGGGGTTCACCGGGTCAACGGGATTGACCGGATCGATCGGCGTCACCGGGCCGCAGATCGGCAGCGACGGATTCAGGTCGCAGGGATTGCCGGTATACGCCGAGCGCAGGTACCAGCCGCCATCGGCAGGGTTGGTGACGCCGCCCTTGTACAGCAGGTACTCGTAGACGCCGGCCGTCGCGCGGCCCGCGAGTGTGAAAGACGCACCGGACGTGCCGGCCACCGAGATCAGCTGGATGCCGTTGGTGGTCTGCGCACCGGCGCCGCCGATGTTGTTGACCGCGATGCTGCCGGTGCCGGCGGTGTTGCCGTTGATGACCAGCGTGTCCGACGGCGCATCATCGCCGGCCAGTACGCTGTTGAAGATCAGCGTGCCGCCATTGATGCTGAAGTCGCCTCCCACGGTAACGGTCTTGTAGCCGGGCGACGGCGCGGCGAAGGCCAACGTGCCCGAGCCGATATCCAGCGTGCCGACCGTGGAATCACCGGTGACCTCCCAGCGGGAGGTGTCGGCCAGCGCCAGGGAGCTCACGTTGGTCAGCGCACCGGTGAGGCTGGCATTGTTCTGGAAGCTGAGATCGGCGGTGGCACCGGTTGCGATGATGACGTTGCCACTGAGGGCTGTATTGTCGCCCAGCAACGTGGTCGTGGTGTTCTCGTCGGCTTCAAGAAGGTTTCCATTTCCATTGGTCACTGTGGAGCCGTTGCGGATACGGATATCGGCAATGGTGGCCGGCGTCGTGGGGCGGAAGTTGGACACAAAGATGGCCGGGCCGGTAGCGCCGACCAACGTTGCGTCATCGAGATCCAGCACGCTCGGGCCACTCGGGGCAAATCGATCCGCCGTCATCCATGCACCCGAGGTCGCTCCCGCTATTACCGTACCCGCCGTGGCATTGATCGTGCCTTCGACCACCCTTACTCCCCGTTGCGCATCAGCGCTGACGCGGGAGTTCACAAGATTGAGGACAGCGCCCAGGCTGGAAATGACTGCATCTCCCGAGTCTGAGTGGAGATCACTATCGGTGACCGTCACAGTGGATGCCCTTGCCACCGCAAGCGCCTCCCCGGATGTTCCGTTGAAAGTAGTACCAGTAATCGTTCCGGACGAGTCCTGGATCTGAAGAGCAGTCGAGCTGTCGCCCGCCGGCGCTTGGAAGGTGGATGAGGCAATGTTCACGTTCGAGCCGAAACCAAAGCTCGCAGGAACATTGATCGTAGAGTTGATGATGCTGGCGGTCGCGTTGGTGCCGGTAATCGCTGCGCCGCCATTGGCGGTATTTGTGTTTACGGTTGCGCCATCGAAAGACAGCGCGGAATCGATCACCGTCATGCCGAAGGATTGCCCGCCGGGCGTGATGGTCAGCAACGCATTGTTCCTGACGTTCCACACTTCGGGGGCGTCGCCCGCGTTCACGGTGGCGCTGCCACCAATCAGATCGCGCGCCATCAGCGACGGGGAGACACCCAGCAACCCCAATGCGATGCCCAAGGCCAACGCGTGGGGGGTGGATTTCGGGGGAGTGGTCCAAGGGGCGGCGCGGTCCGACATGCTGAAAGTCCTCATCAGGGGGAAGTTCGCCGCAGGCCAGCGGCAGCTTGTGGTGGAGAGCCGGCAATGATCCCGATCCTTGAACGGGAAGCCATGCAACTTTCTTCAAAGTTCCGGGACGTAGATCACCGTTTATGTGTGAGTAAGCACACCCGCCACGCGCGACTTGTCCATAACGACCGTGAAGCCGACGTGGTGTCGCCACCGACACCCCACCAGCAACCTTGCGACGTCGAGTAGCCACGCGCGCTCCTTCCAATGCCGCGCTGCCGCTTGCCCCCACCAAATCCTGGTGGTAGCTTTGTAATTACAGCGTAATTATGAAGAGGCGCCAGATGGCTCGAGACTGGAACACGCTTGCGGATCGCCGCCAGGCAAGGCTGCAGCGGGCCACCGACGCCGGCTTTGGGCGCGTGGTGCCCCACGCCGGGATCACCCAGCTCCTGCACACCGTGCTCGAACCGGGCGACCGGGTCTGCCTGGAGGGCAACAACCAGAAGCAGGCTGATTTCCTCGCTGAGTGCCTGGCCGAGCTCGATCCCGCGCAGGTTCACGGCCTGCATATGGTGCAGTCCGTGCTGTCCCTGCCCTCGCACCTGGATGTCTTCGAGCGCGGCATCGCCCAGCGCCTGGACTTCTCCTTCTCCGGCCCGCAGAGCGGCCGCCTCGCCAATCTGGTCGCCGAAGGCCGGATCGAGATCGGGGCGATCCACACGTATCTGGAACTGTTCGGCCGCTACTTCATTGATCTGACTCCACAGGTCGCGCTGATCGCGGCCCAGGCCGCCGACCGCCAAGGCAATCTCTATACCGGCCCGAATACCGAAGACACCCCCGTGATCGTCGAAGCCACCGCGTTCCGGGGCGGCATCGTGATCGCGCAGGTCAACGAAATCGTCGACACCCTCCCCCGCGTCGATATCCCGGCCGATTGGGTCAACTTCGTCACCGAGGCGCCGCGCCCCAATTACATCGAGCCGCTGTTCACCCGCGACCCGGCGCAGATCTCCGAAATCCAGGTGCTGATGGCGATGATGGCCATCAAGGGCATCTACGCCGAGTACGGCGTGCAGCGCCTCAACCACGGCATCGGTTTCGATACCGCGGCGATTGAGCTGCTGCTGCCCACGTATGCCGAATCACTGGGGCTGAAGGGCAAGATCGGCACGCACTGGGCGCTCAATCCGCACCCGGCGCTGATCCCGGCGATCGAATCGGGCTTCGTGCAGTCCGTGCATTCGTTCGGCTCCGAGCTGGGCATGGAGCGCTACATCGAGGCGCGCTCGGATGTGTTCTTCACCGGCAGCGACGGCAGCATGCGCTCCAACCGCGCGTTCTCGCAGACCGCCGGTCTGTATGCCTGCGATATGTTCATCGGCTCCACCCTGCAGATCGATCTGCAGGGCAACAGTTCCACGGCCACCCGCGATCGCATCGCCGGCTTCGGTGGCGCGCCCAACATGGGCTCGGATGCCCGCGGCCGCCGTCATGCCAGCCCGGCCTGGCTCAAGGCCGGCCAGGAAGCGGCGCTGCCCGGGCAGATGCCACGCGGACGCAAGCTGGTCGTGCAGATGGTGGAGACCTTCCGCGAGCACATGGCGCCGGCCTTCGTCGACCGCCTGGATGCCTGGGAGCTGGCCGAGCGCGCGAAGATGCCGCTGCCGCCGGTGATGATCTATGGCGATGACGTCACCCACGTGCTGACCGAGGAAGGCATCGCCAACCTGCTGCTGTGCCGCAGCCCGGAGGAACGCGAACAGGCGATCCGCGGCGTCGCCGGCTACACCGCGGTGGGTCTGGGCCGCGACCGCGCGATGGTCGAGAACCTGCGCGATCGCGGCATCATCCGCCGCGCCGAAGACCTCGGCATCCGCACCCGCGATGCCAGCCGAGATCTGCTTGCCGCGCGCTCGGTCAAGGATCTCGTGCGTTGGTCCGGTGGGTTGTACAACCCGCCCAAACGCTTCCGCAACTGGTAAGGGGCACGCCATGGAAACCCTGCGTTATCGCTTCCCCGGGCAGCACGACCTCACCGAACGCGATCATCACGCGCTAGTCGGCGTGGTCGCCTCGGGCAATCTGGAAGTACTGATCGAACCTACCCCGCTGGACGGTGCGATGGAAATCGAGGTGATCACCTCGGCCACGGGCTTTGACACCGTCTGGCAGGCGGTGCTGGCCGACTTCGCCGCGCGCCACCCGCTGCGCAACGTGCGGTTGTCGATCAACGACGCCGGCGCGACACCGGCGGTGGTCAGCCTGCGGTTGCAGCAGGCGCTGGAAACCCTGCAGGAAGGAGGCGCCCCGTGAGCAGTCACAGCTTCTACGAGGCCGATGCCCGCGAGCGCATCCACGGCCTGCTCGATGCCGGCAGCTTCGAGGAATTTGTTGGTCCGGCCCGCCGCATCATCAGCCCCCATCTGGCCCAGCTGGATCAGCCGGGTGCGTTCGATGACGGCATCGTGGTCGGTGCGGGCAGGTTGAACGGCCGCAGCGTGCTGATCGCCGCGCAGCAGGGCCAGTTCATGGGCGGCGGCGTGGGCGAAGTACACGGGGCCAAGCTCACCGGCCTGCTGGAGCGTGCTGTTGAGGTGCGTCCCGATGCGGTGCTGCTGCTGCTCGACAGTGGCGGCGTGCGCCTGCATGAAGCCAACGCGGGCCTGATCGCCATTTCCGAAATCATGCGTGCGGTACTGGCCACACGCGCCGCCGGCATTCCGGTGTTCGCGTTGATCGGCAGCGGCAACGGTGCCTTCGGTGGCATGGGCATCGTCGCCCGCTGCTGCACGGCGGTGGTGATGTCCGAAGAGGGTCGTCTGTCGCTGTCCGGTCCGGAAGTGATCGAGACCGTGCGCGGCGTGGAGGAGTTCGACTCGCGCGACCGGGCCCTGGTCTGGCGCGTGACCGGGGGCAAACACCGCTACCTGATTGGCGATGCCGTGCAGCTGGTGCCCGACAGCATCGAGGCATTCGGGGATGCCGCAACGGCGCTGATAGCCGCACATGCCGAGCCGCAGGATCCGCTGGACGCGATTGATCAGGCGCACGCTCGGCTTGCCTCGCGAATCACCGCCTACGGCGGCTGCCGTGATGGCCTGGAGGTCTGGCGTCTGCAGGGCATTGCCGATGCCGAGCAGCTGCCATTGCTGGACACCGCTGACTTCCTTGACGCCGTCAAGGACCGGAGCCTGCCATGGAACTGACGCCCCTGCTCGATGCCCTGTTTCCGCTCGGCCATGCGGTCACCCGCGAGGACGATGTGCTGGGCGGTAGCGCCACCACCGCCATCGGCGATGTCACCATCATCGGCACCGCCAACAAGCTGGAGGTGGGGGTCGATCACGCACTGGCGCTGGCCGACACCGTGCTCGCCAGCACCCGCGCGCATCCGCGGCGGCCGATCGTAATGCTGGTCGATACCGCCGGCCAGCGCCTGGCGCGCCGCGATGAAATGCTCGGCATCAACAGTTACTTCGCGCACCTGGCGCGCACGCTGGATCTGGCCCGTCGCCGCGGCGCGCCACTGGTCAGCCTGGTCTATGGCGAGTCCGTGAGCGGCGGCTTCCTGTCCTTCGGATTGATGGCGGATCGCATCTTCGCCCTGCCCGAAGCGCAGGTACGGGTGATGGATCTGCGCGCGATGGCCCGCGTGACCAAACAACCGCTGGAGAAACTGCAGGCACTGAGCCAAAGCTCGCCGGTGTTCGCGCCGGGCGTGGAGAACTACGTCCGCATGGGCGCCGTGGAGGCCGTCTGGGAGGGCGACCTCGCGCAGGCGCTGGTGGATGCGCTCACCGCACCCATCACCGGCGATCAACGCCGCGACCGTGGCGCCGAGCGCGGTGGCCGCCCGTTGGCACGCGATGTCGCCGCTGCCGTGGCCGCGGGCGAGGCCTGAACCATGCGCCGCCACGACCTGGTCTGGATCGATCCGCAGGCACCGTGGCAGGTGCTGACCCCGGGCGCGGACGCGCGCCTGAGGGCCTGGGCCGAAGCACGCCTACCCTTCGTCGTGGCGCGACGCGATCCGGCCAGTGATGGCGATCAGCTGCGGCTGGGCGTGCCACTGCCTTTGGCCGAGCAACGCCAGCGGCTGTCGCTGCGCATCGAAGCGCGCCATGTGCTGCGCACGACGCCGCCGCCGGCCTTGGCCGAGGTCGCCGAAGGGCTCGCTGCGCCCTGGCGCGACGAGGTACGCCTGCTCTTGGCCGATACCCGCGATCTGGACGTGCCCCCGCGCGTGTTCGGCAGTTTCGCCTGGCAACACCTGACCGGCCTTCTCTATCTGCGGGCCAGCTCGGATCTGGACCTGCTCTGGGAGGTGGAGGATCACGCTCACGCGGATCGACAGGCCGCCCGCATGCAGCGCTGGGAGCGTGAGCATCGCCTGCGCATCGACGGCGAACTGCGCTTTCCGGGCGAGCGTGCCGTCAGCTGGCGGGAATACGCCAGCGGCGCCGCGCGGGTGATGGTCAAAACCGGGGATGCCTGCTGGCTGTCACCGCGCGACGCACTGCTGTCGCTGCAGGCCGTCGCATGAATGCTGCCCTGCACCCGGTTCCGGCGCCACCGCCCTCCCCCACGGCGGCGGCGCATCATCTGGGCCGGCTGGCGATAGCGAGCCTGCACGCCGAGCTGGCCTGCGCCCCCAAACCGGGCCTGGTGACGCCATGGAGCCGGGGCAGCCACCAGGACATGGACGCCGGCACCTTCCTGCGCAGCCTGTTCGCCCTGCGCGGCTACTTCGTGGCTGTCGCCACGGCAGGCGCGCAGGAGACGCCTTTCGAACAGTTGCGCTCGTACGGCATGGCTGCCGAAGCGGCCATGCTGCGCGCCACCGGCGGCGTCAATACGCACCGCGGTGCCATTTTCAGTCTGGGGCTGCTGGTCGCAGCGTCCGCGCGGCTTCGTCACGCCGGAGGAGCGCGCCCCCGAGGCATCGAGGTATGCCAGGCCGTACGCGATTACTGGGCGCCCGCGCTGCTCACTGCACCGTTGAACAGCGACAGCCCCGGCCAGCGTGCCCGGCAGCGCCATCGCGTTGCCGGTGTCCGCGAGCAGGCCGCGCAGGGCTTTCCGCTGCTACATGAGGTCGCCCTGCCCACGTTGCAGGCCGCGCTGCATGCGACGGATGATCGGCAGGCCGCCATGATTCAGACCCTGATGGCACTCGTCGCGGTCACCACCGATCTCAATCTGCTCCATCGCGGTGGCGAGCGCGGGTTGGCCTTCGCACAGCAGCAGGCACGCCGCTTTCTCGCCGAGGGTGGCGCTCTGCAGTCCGGCTGGCGGGCACGGCTCGGGCCGGTATGCGACGCCTTCGAGGCCAAGCGCCTGAGCCCGGGTGGCAGCGCCGATCTGCTGGCCTGCGCGTGGTTCCTGCACCAGCAGGAGGGTGCATGAGCCTGGTCCTGCTCTGCCCCGGCCAAGGCGGCCAGCACCCGGCCATGTTCGAACGGGTGCGCGGTAATCCGCTGGCCCAGCCAGTAATGGACCTGGCCGGTGAATTACTCGGCACGCCGGTGGAAGAGATCGCTGCCGACACGACGCGTTTCCGCAATGCATTGGCACAACCGTTGGTCTGCACCGCCGCGCTCGCGCACTGGGCTGCGCTGCGCAACGCGCTGCCCACCATCACTGCGGTCGCCGGCTACAGCGCGGGCGAACTGGCCGCGCACGCGGTGGCCGGCAGTGTCGATACCGCCACCTGCCTGCAGCTGGCACGCAAGCGTGCGCGGTTGATGGATGCGGCAACCCCGGACGATGCAGGGCTCTTGGCGGTGATCGGGCTGGACGATGTCCGCATCGCACGCCTGTGCGCGGCGCACGGCATTTTCCTGGCCATCGTCAACGGTCCGGACCATGTGGTCCTGGGCGGCGAACGCAGCGCACTCGAGGCCGCCTCGGCGGAGGCCTCGGCAAGTGGTGCGCGGGTGGTATCGCTGCCGGTCTGCGTGCCGGCGCACACCCCGTTGCTGACGGTTGCCGCGCAGGGATTCGAAGATGCGCTGCACTCGGTCACGCTGCGCCCGCCCAGGCTGCGGCTGCTGGCGGGCATCGATGGTCGTGTGGTCGGCGATGTCGATCGGGTGGTGGCGACCCTGTCGGCGCAGATTTCCCAGCCGCTGCAATGGCAGACCGTGCTGCAGCAGGCGGTCGAGCGCGGTGGCCGGGTATTTCTGGAACTAGGGCCGGGCGCGGCGTTGAGTCGTCGCGCACGGGAGCTGCATCCGCAGCTCGAGGCTCGTTCCGTGGAGGATTTCCAGACGCTGGAGGGCGTACTGGAGTGGGTGGACCGCGCATGCGCACGCGCATGAGGGGTCGCCGGTAAGGGTTGGATCACGTAAACCCCAGGTGGCGGGTCGCCATCATGCTGCACGCGTATCAAGTGTCTCGGGAGGGCGCATGAGTCCGCAAATCGCAACGATCATCGGCTTGGTGATCATGTTCATCGTGGCCACTGCGCTACCCATCAACATGGGTGCAGTCGCCTTCGCGCTGGCCTTCATCATCGGCGGCCTGTTCGTCGGCATGGAGGGCAAGGAGGTCTTGGCCGGGTTCCCGGGCGACCTGTTCCTGACCCTGGTCGGCATCACCTATCTGTTCGCCATCGCGCAGAAGAACGGCACCATCGACCTGCTCGTGCATTGGGCGGTCAAGGCCGTGCGCGGACACATCGTGGCCATTCCGTGGGTGATGTTCGTGGTGACTGCAGTGCTGACCGCCTTCGGTGCGCTCGGCCCGGCCGCAGTGGCCATCATCGGTCCGGTCGCACTGCGGTTTGCCAAGCAGTACAGGATCAACCCGCTGATGATGGGCCTGCTGGTGATCCATGGCGCGCAGGCGGGTGGCTTCTCGCCGATCAGCGTGTATGGCGGCATCACCAACCAGGTGGTGCAGAAGGCCGGCCTGGAAGTCACGGAAATGGCCGTGTTCCTGACCAGCCTGGGCTTCAACCTGCTGATGGGCATCATCTGTTTCTTCGCCTTCGGCGGCGTGGCGTTGATGCGTCGTGCGCCGACCGCGACCGAGCCGCTGGTGGCCGGCAGCCAGGCCTCCTCGCGCCAGTTCGCGATCGAAGGTCACGGCGCCCTGGTCTCGGCCGGTGGCGGCACGCTCTCCAACGATCCGGGTGCGCTGGATGACGTGCGCATCAACCGCGAGCGTGTGTTCACCCTGATCGGCCTGCTCGGCCTGGGGATCGCCGCACTGGTCTACAACCTCAACGTCGGCCTGGTCTCGATCACCGTCGCGGTGGTGCTGGCCCTGCTCTCGCCCAACTCGCAGAAGGGCGCGGTGGATGGCATCAGCTGGTCGACCGTGCTGCTGATCAGCGGCGTGGTCACCTACGTGGCCGTGCTGCAGCAGGCCGGCGCGGTGGATTACATCGGCCACGGCGTGGGTGCGATCGGCATTCCGCTGCTGGGCGCGCTGCTGGTCTGCTATGTCGGTGGCATCGTGTCGGCGTTCGCTTCCTCGGCCGCCGTGCTGGGCGCCACGATTCCGCTGGCAGTGCCGTTCCTGATGCAGGGACATCTGAGCGCTGCGGGTGTGATCTGCGCCCTGGCGATCTCCTCCACCGTGGTGGACGTGAGTCCGTTCTCGACCAACGGTGCGCTGGTCGTGGCCTCGGCGGCGAAGGAAGAGCGCGAAGCCCTGTTCCGCCGCTTCCTGGTCTACAGCGGTCTGGTCGTTGCCTTCGGTCCGCTGCTGGCATGGCTGCTGTTCGTGGTGCCTGGCTGGATGTGAACCCACGGCGAGCCTGCTCAGGCAGGCCCGCCGTGACCCGTTAGAATGCTGCACACCTGCACAAGAACTCCTGCCATGCCGCTGGCTCCTGGTCCCCGTCTGTCGAAGAAACGCGTGCCGCTCTATGAAGAAGTGGCCGAACGCCTGCGCCAGAAGATCTATGACTACGAGCTGCCGCCGGGTGATTGGATCGATGAGCCGATGCTCGCCGAAGAACTCGGCATCAGCCGGACGCCACTGCGCGAGAGCCTGAAGCTGCTGGCGGCCGAAGGCCTGGTGCAGCTGGATGCAGGCCGCGGCAGCCGCGTCACCCGGCTCACGCTGGAAGATCTCAACCAGCTGTTCCCGGTGATGGCCATGCTGGAAGGTCGCTGCGTGCATGAAGCGGTCAAGCGCGTCGACGATGAAGGGGTGGTGCAGCTGCAGGCCCTGCATGACGCGATGGAAGTGGCCGCGGCCGCCGGCGATCTGGCCGAGTATTACCGCAACAATTACCTTATCCACGAAAGCCTGCAGACGCATGCCGGTAATCCGTGGTTGATCCGGGTCACGCATGATCTGCATCGCATCCTGAAGATGCATCGCGGGCGTCAGCTGTTGACCCCCGGGCGCATGGCGCAGTCCCTGGCCGAGCATCGCGCGCTGATGGCGTGCATCCGCAACCGCGATGCCGAAGCCGCCGAGCAGATGATGAATCGTCACCTGCTCAGTCAGGGTGAAGCGCTGGCTGCGTATGTTGCGGCTGGCGGGCAGTTGAACGTGCCCGCGCCGTTGCCCAGGCAGGGCGGTATCTAAGCGCGCGAAAGCACGCTGCGCCTAGACCAACTCCACCGTCAACCGCGTCAGCGATTGCCCCAGCAGGTGCAGGCGAAGCTGGTCCAGGCTGGTGAAATAGCAAACCGTCTCCGTGCCGGCCAGGCGGTAGATGCCGCGCTTGCCACCAAGCAGTACAAATTTGTCCTGATCCACCAGGTATTGAGCGACCGGTGGCACGCCCTGTGCCTTCAGCCCATCGATGTCGATGGGTTCAAGCGCGTCGAGATCATGCAGTGCAGTAGTCATGGTCGCGGGAACATCGTGTTGGGGAGACTCGAGCTTAGGTTCTCGCCAGGCAGCGCTGCGTGGAATCATCGTGACGATGGCGAGAGCGCCATACCGCTGTCCGTCACGCCACCGGCAGCGCGTCCGCCGCCACCGGGCGGCCTAGCAGCCAGCCCTGCGCCACCGCGGAGGGCATCAGCTCGAGCATCGCCTGTGCCTGTTCTTCGGTTTCCACCCCTTCCACCACCAGGCCGATCTCCAGCGTACGCGTCATCGCGCAGATCGCTTCGATGATCTGGCTGATGGCAGACCCTGTACCGATCGCACGGGTGAAGCGCTGATCCATCTTGATCGCATCCAGCGGCAGCTCGGCCAGGTAGGCGAAGTTGGAGTAGCCGGTACCGAAGTCGTCGATGTAGAACGGATAGCCGTCCTCGCGAAGCCGCGCCATGCCATCGGCCAGATCGCTATGCCGCGTTGTCGAGCGCTCGGTGATCTCCAGTACCACCTGTTCACGCGCCACCCGGTTCTGCGCCGTGGCAGCGTTCAAGTAGGCCCGGAACCCCGCATCGACCACATCGGTCGCCGAAACGTTGAAGCTGACATAGAACGCAGGGTCCGCGCGCAGCCGGTCGCCCAGCTCGGCCAGCGCCTTGCGCACCACCTGGCGCGCCAGTGCACCACCCAGCCGCTGGTGTTCGGCCATCGGCACGAACGTATCCGGCGGCACCTGCTCGCCCTGCTCATTGCGCCAGCGCGACAGCGTTTCCACGCCGACCAGCCGCCGGTCTGCCAGTGCCCGAAGCGGCTGATACACCAGCGTCAGGCCGTCGCCCAGAATCGCCCGCTCCAACTGCTTGGGCAATGAGCGGCGGTGACGCTGGTAAGCGCTGATCAGCAGCCCGAGTCCACTGCCGGCGAACCCGCCCAGCAGGCACAGGCCGATCAGTATCCACGGCGACTCGGAGAACAGGCTCGACTGCTGCGCCCGCGCTGCCACACAGATATCGAACGTGTGGCTGCAACGGCGCGAATGCCGTGTGCTGCCAAGATCGACCCAGCTTTCCTCGCGGAACGGATCCAGCGCGGTCACATTGCCGAAGCGCTGGAAGATATGCCGCGCGTCACGGGTAAGCACCAAGGCGCCCATGCCCGGCCCCACCTGGTCCACACGATCGAACGCACTCGGCGACGTGGTGACGATGACATCGCCCTTGGCTGACATATCGGCGGCCACCCGCGCATCGACAATGCCCGAGACGCCGCCCCACAGCCGGTAACCGCGGACGCGGCGGTCCGGTTCGGGCATCTGCGCCGGAGCGGCCAGGATTCCCCATGCCGCCGAGCAGATCAGCCGATCCTCATGCAGCCGGCCCACATCACGCACATAGCGCGATTTGAAGGCCAGCAACCGCAGTTCGGACAGATCCTCCCGCGTGCACGGTGCGGTCGTCAGCGCGGCCGCCTGCTCCAACGTCAGTGAGGAGGCGGCCGCCACGGATTCGGCCTGGAGCAGGAGGCGGTCGGCGTACGCATCCAGCAACGCGCGGTCGCGCTGCACCAGCATCGCCTGTGCGCTCAGCAGGGTAACGCCCAGCACCGCGATCGCCGTCAGGGTGACGAAGGGCGCTCGTCCTTCCAGCGCAATGCGGTAGCGGTGGGCAATCGAGGGTCGTGGCAACGTCGAGCTCCAGCAGGAACGGTGTCAATGGGAGGCGCTGGGACGGGCGCAGGCGTGCGCGCAGACCCGGGAGACCACAGCATTCGACCTACCGGTGTCAAACCGATGAAAACACCTGAAACGCCCCTCCATACCCTGCCCCCGCTCTACGCGCTCACGCGCGATGGCCAGCTCCTGCCTCGCTGCTGTCACCACATCTCTCTCCGGCATCTTCCCTATCCAGCTGATGGAGGCAGTCACGCATCGTTGCGGCGTTTCACCGGCACGGTGCCCTCGTCCTACCCGACTTTATCCATAGGCGGCCTCTATTGTATAGGCGAGCCAGTCAGTGTGGTCCGTCGTTTTGGCGTCTTCGGCGCGTGCGTTTCCCGCTGCCACAGTGCCCAAAGCTGCTCCATGCCTCAGTTCTCAAGGTCCGTTGGCGGTTTCGTATTTGTTGCATACCGCCGCAGCGGTGGCGCGTGTATCTCTGTCGAGCATGTTTTCTTCAAACATCTGAAATGTGCCGAGGCGCGGCCCGCGCGTGGCGGCGAGGCGACTCACCCGCCGCTGCGGCGGCAGCCACGGGCCTACTTGAGACACCCATGTGAACACCGTTGCATCCCGTACTACCCTCGGCAGAGTCCTGTTGCTTGTCGGTATCGTCGTCACCGTGGCCTGCCTGGTCCTGCTGACACTGGTGTCCCCGCCGCAGCGGCATGCCACGTTCCGGCTCGCCATCGGGCCGCAGATGGCGATCTCGCAGGGCCTGGGCGGCTCGGCCGCGCAAGGTGGCCCCCGCGCGTACATGGAAGCACTGGAGGCCATCGCCGGGGTGCGCCTGGAGCTGCGGCGATCCTCTTCGATCGAGAGCGCCATCGCGCTGCTGAGTTCGGGCGCCGTGGATGGCGTGGCCTTCTCGCTGCCGTCGACCCGCCCCATGCTGCCTGGCTCGGCGGTCGTCTCGGCGCCGTTCTACACGGGCAGCTCGGTCCTCGTCAGCCGCCGCACATCGGCCTACCGCTCGCTGGCATCCCTGGCCGGCCGGCGGGTGGCAGTGATCGACAATGGCGAATATCGCGCGTATCTGGCGCGGCACTTTCCGGAGATCAACGTCCTTCCCCTCGCCTCGCCCGCCGACATGCTGGCCGCACTGGACAGCGGCGCCGCCGATGCGGCACTCGGTGCCGATGGCATTCTGGTACCGCTGGCACGGCGGGATCACAACGCCATCCTGGAGGTGCATGCCGCGCACGATGGTCCCCCGGTGGAGCTGCGCGTTGCCTCCGTGCCAGAGCGGGCGGTCGAGGTCAGCATGGCGCATCAGGCGTTGCTGGCGCTGCCGTTGGACATCCACAAGGACATCCTCGAGCGCACCCTCAATGCGGTGTATCGCGCCCCGCCGACGGTCCGCGCGGTGGCCACTTACTACCGCATCCCGATCATCCTGCTCTGCCTGGTGATGCTGGCCTTCCTGCTGGGCCTCTCGCGCGCGTACCGCAAGGCCCGGCGCGCCGCGGCCCGCCAGGCGGCCGCCGCACGCGTGTTGACGCTGGTCAATCATGAGGTTCGCAACAGCGCCTCTTCTGTCATTTCGGCGATCGATCTGGCGGAGGGCGAGCCGGACATGGCCCAGCGCGAGCAGCACGTGGCATCTGCACGCTCGGCGGCCGACGCCCTGCGGCATACGCTGACCAATGCCCTGGAGTTCATGTTCCACGAGGCTTCGCAGCGCAGTTGCGCGCGCGCCAGCCACAGTGCACAGGCGGTACTGGAAGAATGCCTCTCCGGGATGCGGCCACTGGCCTTGTCCAAAGGGCTCGGCCTGAGCCTTGCGCTGGAGGGCCCCGACGCAGCCCTGGCGCACTGCGATGCCCGTGCACTCCACCACATCGCCAGCAACCTGGTTTCCAATGCGATCAAGTTCTCCGACGCTGGCGCCGTCGGCGTCCGGCTGGGTTTCCAGGCCGGGGTGGGCGAGCTGGGGCGGGTGACCCTACGGGTAAGCGATACCGGCCCAGGCATCGAGGCAGAGGATATCGAACGTATCTTCGAGGCGTTCAGCAGCACGGCCGAGGGGCGCCGCCGGCTCGGTGCGGGTATCGGGTTGAGCCTGTGCCGCAGGATTGCCATCAGCCAGGGCGGCGACATTACGGTGGAGACCCGCATGGGCGTCGGGTCGACCTTCCTGGCGACGCTGCGTGGCCGCCGGGAGATACCCTCAGTGGCCGGCGAGGCAATCGTTTCGGATCCGGCCGATACACCGGCTGCGCGTGCGCTGGTGGTGGAAGACCAGCCCACTGTCGCCGCATTGATCCGGCGGCGGCTGGAAGCGCAGCACTTCCGGGTTACGGTTGCCCACACGGGATCGGATGCCCTCCTTTTGACCGACCAGGAGGGGCCGTTTGCCTTGATTACTCTGGATGGCGATCTGCTGGATGCACGGGGCAGCGATGTGGCCCTTGCAATCCGGGAGATCGAGGATCGACACGGCTGGCCCGCGGCGCGGCTGCTGTCCCTTTCCGGCGCCGGGGAAACCCGGGATGTGAACGCGTATGCCCGCGCCGGGGTGGAGGCCTTTCTCACCAAACCGGTGGAGTGGCCCGTGTTCGACGTGGCAATCCAGCCCGCCCAACGCAGCCCCGCTGTGCCTCGCGAGCAGGCGCCAAGTGGGCCAGGGCAACCGGTCATGGCCATCTATGCCGCCCAGATGCAGGTGGACATCGCCGACCTGGAAGCGGTGATCGATGCACAGAACTGGCGGCGCGCCCTGGCGATGGCGCATCGCATCCAGGGCGCCGCCTCGATGGTCGGTGATACCGCCACCGTAGTCGCGATCTGCGCCCTGCAGACCTGCCTGAAGGGTCACGCCATCAATGGCGATCCTGCCGCCCAGGAGGTGTGGGAACTGGTGACCCTGCTCAGGCGGTTGCGTGACGCTGCCGGCGCCCGTTTGCCGCCGGTGCCACCGGCCTGAGGGCGTCGCGCCATGCGCCCAGCGCGCTGTCGTCCAGGCCCTCTTCGGCCGCCACGCCCACGGACAACAGCAATTGGCTGTCATCTACCTGGAATGGCCGAACACCCCTCTGCAGAAGGGATGCCCTCAGGCGTCGGTATACACCCAGCACGCTTGGCCGTTCCAATCAAACGACGCAACCGCACGCATCCCCAGCCGCTCATGCGCACGACGCGATGTGACGTTGTCATCCGTGATGAACAGCACCGCCGCCCTACCGGGCAGGTGCCGCTGCAACGCCGCATAGAGCTGCGGAAGCACGCCCTTGCCACGGGCGCTTTGTGCGATGCAGACCGGACCATAGAGGTAGTCATCTTCCCGCCCCGGCCACGCCGCACGCATCGCCGCCAGCACCGGTACGTGAGCGGCAGTGGAGGCAGGCGCGGTGAACAGCACGCCCTGCAACTCCTCGCCCTCCCAGGCACTGATCACCGGCGAATCCTGCTGCAGCATCTGCGTCACCTTTTCGCTCGGAAAGTCGCCAGTGAGTGCGCCTCCGCTACTCGCTTGATTGGACTGGAGCAACGCGGCCACCGCAGCCACGTTCTCAGCAGTGGGAGGTGTCAGTCCGACGGAATGCTTTTCCATAATGGCCCTCTGAACTGGCTCGCGCCTATTTGGATGTGCTCACTGCGGAGTGTGCCGCACAGGTCCGACGCATGCGAGCGCCATGTCGTGTCCAGCCAGCCTTGGCGCGCCTATGCCTGACGGCTATCGCAGTGCCCATCTCCCACCTCAAACTCCAGGTTCGCTTGCATCCTCATCACGTTACGCAGCTCGGACCATTCCATTTCATGGGTACTGGGCGGCATCTGATAACGCACGATGGACGGCAGCGCGGCGTCTGCGGTCTTGCAGGCCATGATGCTGGCCCGGTCATGACAGGCGGCCCAGCAGCAGGTGCAGAAACGCCACAAAACGATGCCGGCGCTGATACTCCGCCGTGAGATCGGCATGGAGATCCACGATCTCCCAGAGCGCGCCCTGGTAAACGATCACGTCGTCGAAGCCCGCGTTGTCGGTGCGGCGTGCCAGCAGGCTTGCGTCATTCATGGTGTCCAGCACCAAGGTGTGCAGGGCGAGAACGCTGTCCGGGTTGTCGAAGGAGACCGCGCCGGGCCGTGCCAGGTCGTAGCTGCGGGTCATCACGCCATCCAGGCGGTGCAGCGCCCCGATGCTGCTGACGCGCGCGTTGGTCAGCGCGTGCACGCGTTCTGTCACGTCCTCGCAGAGATGCGGGCTGCAGCTCTCCATGGCACGCGTCAGTTCGGCGATGTCACGCAGCAGATCGGCCTGCAGCCGGATGGCCGCCCGCTCCAGCAGCACCACACGGACCTGCTTGACGTGGTCGGCGGCGTGATGCGTTGGGTGATGCGTGCGTCCAGCGCGGACATCCACGTCTGGGCAGCATCGGGGGTGACCCGCAGGATCGGCGCGGTGAACAGCGCCCACGCAAGCAACGCGACAATGACGATGACCGCGAACCAGAGCAGCAGCGTCCATCGGGACGGGCGCGAGGGCGACGTGGCGCCGGCCGACGCGGGGGCGCCGGGTGTAGGGTGGGACATGGGTATTTCCTCCAAAAAAGCACGGCACCAGCAAAGGGGCCGTGCGGGTCAAGAGCCCTCGCCTGCCGCCCGGTCAAACCGACCCGGGCGACAGACGGGAGCCGCGGCCTTCCCTGGCCGGCCTACCAGCCGATACCCACACCCACGCCGACGGTCTTCTCACCGCTGTTAGTGAACGCACCATTGAGGCTGAAGGTGGCCGAGCCACGCTCGTTCATCACCCGCTGGTAGCCCACCGCCAAGGCCGACTCGCCATCGGAATGGCCCACACCCGCACCGAGACGATTGTAGGTGTTCAGGCCGGCCGTGTTCATGGCCATCGCGCTCTGCGCACTGCTCATCGCCGCCATGCGGTTGAAGCGCTTGTCCATGCCATCGAGGCGCTTGTTCAGGCCTTCCACGGCCTGATCGGTGTACTCGTTGGAGCGCACCAGCACATCGTTGAGCTGGGCCACGTTGACCGCATCGGTATCCGCGGTGCCCTTGGCCACATGCTTCACGCTGCGCTCCTTGCCCACACTGCCCACGGCCACAGCGGTATCGCCCTCGGCCTTGACCACTGGCTCCGGGGCGCTGGCTTCACTGGCGCCCGGGGTGGGTGTGGGCGTGGGCGTCGGGGTCGCCACCGGGGCATCAGCACTGGCAACCGCGTCACCGCCGCCCTCGGCCGACATCGGGGCGGGTGCAGCCATCCGGCCACTGACTGCCGCGCGCTTCTCACCGTCGACGAGGCTGTCGATCTGGCCCTGCAGGTCCTTGCGGACCTCGTACAGCTGCCCGCCGTTGACCGCGTCGCGGCTACCGGCTGAGATCATGCCGTTGGCCACGTTGCCGAGGATCATGCCGTTGGCACCGCCCAGGCTGAGGCGGCCGGGGCCGTCGGTACGGGCGGTGGCGTCTTCCTGGAGCAGGCGGTTGAGGCGGTTGTCGAGGGCACCGACCGACTTGTCGGTGTCGTTGACGGAGCTGTCCAGCGCGGACAGTGCGTCGCCGACGCTTCGGTACTCCCCCCCCTGCACGTTGAACGACGGCGCAGTCGGGTTGCCATTGGCATCGACTTCGACGCTGCCGCCGAAGGCGGAGGCGATGCGCTTGAGCTGACCGACGGTGGCGGCGTCGTGATCCGCGGTGCCGTTGGCTACATTTACGATGCGTCGCTGATAGGCCCAGTGGCCTACCGATACCGTATCTGCCTCGTCGGCTATCGATGCATACCCAAGTGAAACTGAACGGGGTGCGCTGGACCCTACGATCGCACCAGCGCCGAGAGCGACGCCATTGGCTATTTCTACCTGAGATGCCGCGCCAAGTGCAAATCCTTGTAAGGCACCCTCGTGGACATGAGCAGCGCGGCCAAGCGCAACTGAGTTCTTTCCTCGTGCCTTGGCGAAGCTGCCGACTGCCGTAGCACCTTCAGTTGACAACGACGCCTCAGCAGAATCGCCGATAGCAACTGCCACAGTCCCCGCGCGAGCTCTGCGAGTAAACTCATCAGAGCCAATCACGAAGTAGCTGCCTTGCTCTTCAAGTACGCTAACTCGGTCATTGGTCACAAATAGCTGACCGCCATTGATCGCATCCGTGCTGTCAGCGGATGAAATGTCACCAGCACCAACTCCACTGAGACGCGAGCCGCCGAAGTTGAATGACGGACCATCCGACTTCATGAGACTACGTGCGGCGTTCTTACCGACGCCACTCAGCTCCTCACGCAGACCTGAAATGGCGTCACGATTCTGCCCGACGTGCTGATTGGTCGCATATAGCTGCCCACCATTTACCGCATCGCGGCTGCCGGCCGCAATCATGCCGTTGGCGACGTTACCGAGCACCATGCCCTGTGCTCCGCCAAGGTTCAGGCGGCCGGGGTCATCAGTACGGGCGGAGGTCTCTTCGTGGAACAGGCGGTTGAGGCGCGCGTCAAGAATATCCACACTATCGCGAGTCGTTGACACTCTTCCATCCAACGCAGTGAGCGCCGCGCCGACGTTGGTGTAGTCGCCACTCTTCAATTGGTATACCGGCCCCACAATTTCGCCCGATGCGCCTACATCTGCGCCACCGCCAAGCTTCTCCAGAGAATCACGAAGCTGACCAAAAGTGGTGGCATCATCCACCTTTCGACCGCGAGCGACGTTGACCACTCGCCGTTTTACTGACTCCGAACCCACCGAGATGGTACTGGCCTCGCCTGCGACAGAACCATAGCCGAGCGCGACGCTGTATGTGGCGCCTGACAGAATCTCAGAGCGTGCACCGGCAGCAAGCCCCCCCTCCGCACGCACTGTCGACCGAGTGCCCATGGCGAAACCCTCTTCGGCAACAGCCAGAGCGTGGGATCCGCGGCCGAGAGCGATTGAATTAGTCCCACGCGCCGCTGCGAAGCTACCTAGCGCGACGCCCCCCTCACCATCCAAGGAGGCTTCTGCGAATGCACCCATTGCGATTCCAAGCAGGCCGGCGGATGCCCCTTCGCTTCCCAACATCTCGCCGAGAGATACAAACGTTGCATCAGCTTCGATCTCGGCAATCCGACTATTCGTTGAAAACAGCTGCCCCCCAGTCACCGCATCCCTGCTCCCCAAGCTGACATCGCCATCCTGTACACCAGAGATTCGGGCACCCTCGATATCCACGCGAGTACGATCCTCGTTGAACATCACCACGCCCTCCAGCTCAGGCGCGTATGCATCAAAATCGCTGCGCAGTTTGGCGATGGCCTCACCATTTACTCCGATGCTGCCCCGGTTTCCCGCGATCTCAGTCTGGTTGGTGCTTATATTGGTTTGGTTGGTAGCGATGCTGCCCAGGTTGGCGTCGATCCGCCGGTCATTGGCATCAACTTTCAGCTGCTGCGAATACAGCTGCCCGCCGTTGACAGCATCCGTGCTGGTGGCGTTGACCGCGCCGGCGGCGAGCCCGCGGATTACCCGGCCCTTATCGGCCTTGTTACGGACGTCCAGCACGGTGCCCGTGTTGTCAGCGCCCAGCCGGACGTCTCCCGCCGCAGCCGCCTGACTTAGCAGGCCACCCAGCACATTCGCCTTGTTCAGCGCATTGGTCGCGTTGCCGTCGGCCTTGTCTGCGGTCGTCTTTGCTGTATTGGCCGTAGTGGTGGTGGTTCTCAGCGTGCCCTCCGCCGTATCCAGCCGCTGCGTCGCGGCGAATAGCTGCCTGCCAGTGACAGCATCGGTGCTGGATGCCGACAGGATGCCATCGGCGACGTTGACGATCCTGCGCTTCAGCCCGCTGCTGCCCACCGAAACCGTTTCCTTGATCGTTGCCACCGACCCTGCGCCCAGCGCAATGGCGTCACTCGCACTCGCATTGACCTTGGCATTCGCACCTAGCGCGATGCCCCCGCTCGCCGCAGCATCCACCCCGGCGCGATTGCCGACGGCAACGGCCGAGCTGGAGGCGCCCGCTGCCAGCGTACCCACGGCAATCGCGTTCGCGCCGGCACTGCTGGCGGCATTGCCGATGGCATTACTGTGAGAGCCTGACGCCGCCGCATCGTTGCCCAATGCGCTGGCATTCGTGCCGGCAGTAGCACGCTGGCCCAGGCGGGTGCTCGCATTGTCCAGGCGCAGTGCGGCGGCATCCGCGACGGCTTTGGCGGTACTGGCCGCAGTTGCTGCGCTCGTGGCGGCTGTCGCGGCGTCTGCCGCCGTGCGGGCTGCTGCAGTGGCTTTTCCATCCACCGCCGTGACGGATTGCTGCGTACGGTGCAGCTGTGCGCCGGTGATGGCCTCGTTGCTGGTGGCGGTTTCGCTGCCCTCGGCCAGGTTGACGATCCTGCGCTTCACTGCGCTGCTCCCCACTGACACCACGTGCTTCTCAGTGGCCACGGAGCCGTAGCCCAATGCAACGGACTCGGTCGCGCCGGCGCGAACGCCGGCAGAGTAGCCCAGCGCAACACCACGCTTGGCGGCGCTGTTGACCTCGGCGCGATCGCCCATCGCCACCGAATGCGTGCCAGTGGACTTGGCCAGGGACCCAATGGCGACCGAACTGCTACCCGAGGCATCGGCCATGTAGCCGATGGCATTGGTCCAGGCGCCGCTGGCCTTTGCCTCGTGCCCGAAGGCCGTGGTGTAGTTGCCGCTCGCGCTCGCGTCCATCCCTAGGGCCATGGCGCTCTGGCCATCCGCGCTGGCTCGCAGGCCGGCAGCAATGGATTGTTGGCCCGTGGCGAACGATGCATGGCCCAGTGCCAGTGCACCGGGGCCGGAAGCGCGTGCCTGCTGCCCTACCGCGACCGATGCGGTCGCCTCGGCCCTGGCACGGTCACCCATGGCGATGGATTGACCGGCGCTTGCCGTCGCGCCGCTGCCGATGTGCACGCTGGTGCCGTTCAACTGCTGCTGCGCGACATTGGCGGTGGCTTGGGTCGCGCGAAGCGTCTCGTTGGTCTGAAACAGCTGCTTGCCGGTGACCGCGTCGTTGCTGCTCGAGGAGAGATTGCCTGCTGCAACATTGACGATCCGTCTTTGCAGGCTGCTGCTGCCCACCGATACGGTATGGCTTTCGTTTGCGATGGATGCAGTACCCAGTGCGATGGACCGGGTTGCGGTCGCTTCAGCGTTGTGGCCCAGCGACACGCCGTCGAAGGTCGAGCGGGCGCCGCCGCCCACCGCAATGCCGCCGGAGTAACCCGGACTTCCTGCGGTAGCGCCGTGCCCCAGCGCTACGCCACCGACACCGCCGTGGGTTGTCACCGAGGAGCCAGCGCCGATCGCGACCCCATAGCCCCCGTTGACTGCGGCCTTGTCACCCATGGTCACGGTGGCACCGGAGAACTGTTTGTTCATCGCGTTGAACAGCTGGCCGCCGTTGACTACCTCCGTGCTTTTGTCAGCAACCACGCCGTCGGCAACGTTGATGATCTTGCGCTTGACCGATGCACTGCCCACCGACACCACATCCGGCTGATCAGCGACCGAATCGTGTCCCAGCGCCACCGCGCGCGATGCGCCCGCACCAAGCGCCGCCCCTCGGCCGATCGCCACACCGTTGGCCGCAGTATTGGCAACGTTGGTGCCGTCACCGATGGCAACGGAATACTCGCCGACGGCCTGCGAGGAGCTGCCGATCGCCACCGAACTGTGGCCCGCGGCCCGGGATGAGGCGCCCAGCGCCGTGCCGTAATCGGCTGTCGCTCGGGCCGAGCCGCCCACGGCAAGCGCGTAGCGGCCGCTGGCCTGCGACCATGCGCCGATCGCGGACGCCCAGTCGCCGGTCGCGCGGGTGGAAAAGCCGATGGCCACGGCATCATTGCCAGTGGCCGCCGACTCACGCGCCAGCGCCAGCGCGTTGGTATTGGTTGCCGTCGCGCCCGTGCCAAACGCGGTAGCGCCAGCACCACGTGCAACCGCCAACGTGCCAACGGCTGTCGCTTGGTGCCCGTCAACGGTCACGCGATTGCCCAACCCGACGGCGTAGTTGCCGGTCACTGCAGAGCGGGAGCCCAACACCATGGAGTAGTCACCACTGAGCGTCGAGTTCTCGTAATAGGAATCGGTCACCAGCGCGCTCTGCCAATGGAGGGACCTGTCCTCGAATGGATCGAACAGCGACGCCCGTGGCAGCGCAAACGGATCACGCACACTCTGCGGCAGGACGGGATGGCTGTCCACATCGGCTTCGCCGCCTGCCTCCGGCGGTTCATCGGCATACACTGGTGTCGACAGCGCAAGTGCGACAGCCAGCGTTGCCGCGCCAACGGTTCTGGCCCGCTTGCTGCATCCTTTGGTGTGCTCACTTGCCACCATCCAGCAGCTGAGGGCGGTGTTCCATATCAAGCGATAGATGCGATTCATGCCAGGGTTTCTCCAGGAGGCAAGTGGGGGAAAAGGCAAACAGCGCCCGCCGCCGCTGGCGGGCCGCGCCGTGGCGTGTGTAGAGATGTGCCGCCGCGTCGTGCGGAACGATCGCGCTAGGGTGTGCGGGTCAACTCAGGGCGCCAGCACGCGCTCGTGATTGCGGTAGCCCGCGTAACTGAGCCGGTAGGTGACGGTGAGGCGCTTGGCCGCAGGGTCAAAGGGCAATACCACGCGGCTCCCCGGATAGATGCTCTGCTCCAGCGCATGCTCAGTGCATTCATTGCGCGAATCACAGGCTTTGATCTGTGTCACACCCAAACGCACATTGCCGGTGTTATGCAGGCTCCGCCCCTCGATACGCATATCCGGCACCGGCTGCGGCGGAATCAAGTGGACCAGCGCGCCCCAGACCAGGCTGACGCCAATGTTGGCGGAGGCTTCCTCCGCGTCCGCCTCGGTGGTGGTCTCTGAGGGTGGGCGCACGCCCTCGAAATACACGCGATAAGCGGTTTCCTCCGTCACGCCAGCCAGTGGAATCACGCGCACCAGGCGATTGCCACCGCCACCCAGCACGAATTTGCCCGGTGTGACCGCGATGCCCTCCAACGCGCCGGGCGCCATGTCCACCTGCTGCTCCTCCGGTGTGGCCGGGTTGAGTACCTTCTGGATGCGAACCTGCACATACTGCACCCGGGGCGTCTGCGAGTAGACGCGAATCTGGCCGGCGCGCTTGTCCTGCACGGCCAGGCGCATGGGATTCACGCTCAGATTGGCATGTGCTGGCATGGCGATGACGCCAAGCACCAGAAGGGTCAGCGCCCCAAAACGGGCTACGATGGTATTCATTGCGGAATCTCGTTTTGAATGATCAGGGCGTGGAGGAAGGCACAATCATTTCGATGATCATGCGGCCCTCGTAGTAACCGGCGAGTTTGCTTGAAGCGAGCACGCGCGGAACATCCAGCGTCAATGGGGCCGGCACGCAGTACACCGGTTGCGACATGCCCGGCAGCACCACCAGGCGCAACAACGTCGTATCAATGCCCAGCAGCTGCCGGGTGACGTTGTTGTCCATCGGCAACGGAGTACCGGCGTAATTGAGCGAGATGCGATAGTCCAGGCGCGACTCCGGCCCGCTTCCACCTGCGTGGTGCCAGACCGAATGCATGCCGGGAGCACGGTCCGACGCTTCCCTGCCGTCATCACGTATTTTTACTTCCAGGTAGGGAACCTGGGACCCGAGACCGTCGTAGAGGCACATGTCCAACGCCGTTCCCCCATAGATGTGCGCAGGTGAGGGAACGGGGTAGTAACCAACGTTGAGATTGACAAGTGGCGTGACATTGTCCGAGGCGGGGAAGTAAATGCTGGCCCTGTCGTGATCGGTGATCGTGAGGTCAAATCTGAAGGTGTAGGTAGCAAGGTCACTTGTGAGATTCCTCAACACAAGCTTCAACGTGGCGCTCCATCGTCCCGCCACAAGCTTGTCAAACTCCGCACCGGGAACGAGAAGCGTCGCAGCAGTGCCGACTGGACTACCGGTAGAACAGGGCTGATTTACGCTGGTACTCAACGGCCTTGAGCCTGTTTCCCAGTATTGCGTATGGCAGGCGATGGTTGAGTCGCCGCGAACAAGGCTTCCTGTGACGTTCAGCTCGGCGTGAAGTCCACTTCGCTTTTCTGTGAAAAGTAGAGCTATCTCTGTCTGGCCAGCGCCAGTTTCATGTGTATCTGCAACCGGACAGCGACCTCGGGCGGTATCTGTATCGGACTCACAAACCAGGTGTAGGCGACCATATTCGAGGCTGGGATCCAGATGGCTGTACCCGAGAATCGTGCGTGGCGACCACAGATACTGATCACTTGGCAACGACGAACGATCATAGGCAAGTTGAATTTGGCGATCCGCACTTGCGGGATGCGTAACGGGAGGTCTTTGCCCCCAAGCCTGTGCGCTGCCCCCTAATGCCATAACGATGAACAGCAGGATACGAATAGTGTTCATCGCCCCGCCCCCGCCACAGAAGGAATCTGTTCCACCAACGCCTGCTCGTGCAGCAACCGCTGTACCCGCGCCTGCTGCTGGATCTTCGCTGGCAGGCGTTCCACGGCCAGCCGCTGGCAGCGCACCGGGCCGACGAGGAACACTACGCTGCGCTGCTCCCGGACCTGCAGCGGGCATTCCAGAAGGCGGTTGGACTGCAGCAGATAGAGCGTCTTTTCGCGCTGGGGAAAATCGGCGACGAAGCCGCCGTCACGCCCCAATGAGGGCAACGGTGCGTTGAGGATGCGCGCGCCTTCCAGCGCACGCCCGTCGCCATCGTGGGCACTGCCGATGAAGGTGTAGGTGAGGTCCAGCGCGATCGGCATCATCATCAGCCGGCCCGGGGGCAGGAACAGTGCAGTGCCGTTGCCCTGCCCCTCCACGCGCACCGTCGCGGCCACGTCGTGGGCGCTGACGTCCTGCACTTCGGCGCGGGTCATGGTATAGCTGCTGATCGGCAGCAGGCGGCGCTCACCGAAGCGCAGCAGCTGGCGCCGCGCACCACTGAGCCGCACCTCGGCTGCCTGACCATGCAGGCCAATATCGTCGGGGCTCTCTACTTTGATGGCCAGCCCTGCGCCACCGCCCATGTCCGGGCCCCAGAAGATACCCGAGCGGCTCCACGCGAACGACGAGCTGTGCGAGGCACTGTAGGAGGTGTCGGAGCGGCCGCTGCTGCGGTATTGGGAAAGAGTGACGTTGCCGTTGCCATAGGTATCCTGCTGCCGCCCGCTCAGCACAATCCCGTTGCGGTGATCGCTGCGTCCGGTGAACTCGCCCCCCAGCTCGCGGTAGCCGGTACCGGTTTCCCAACGCCGCGTCTGGCCGATGCGGTAACCCAGCTCGGCCTGGTCTTGCCAGCCTCGCTGCAGGTCCATGGCCACACGGTCCTGACGCGCCACGGCGGGCGAACGCACAACGCGCGATACCGCGATGTTCAAAGTGGCTCCGTGGTCACGGCTGTAGCTCTGCTGGGAATGGTTGGTCTGGCCGAACAATCCAACGCGCGTTGTGATGTTCAGGCTGCGCCACAGGTGGCTGCGGCTGTAGCTGGCCTGCAGGGTCCGGGTGATCTGTGGTTCCCGCTCCCGGACCGGCGCAACCGGCTCAGGGAACCAGTTGTCGTCCAGCCAGGGCAGGTCCTGCTGTGCGCCGCGGCGCGGGGTGTAGGTGGTGCGGCGGGTGTAGCCGAGGTACAGGCTCCCTTTCGCCGCCGGGATCGATATAGAGCCGCTGAGCGAATCCTGGCAACCGAGCGATTCCGCATTGATATAGCGCCCCACGCAGGAGCCACCGCGCATGCGCTGGTGGTACACCGTGCCCGAGACGCGGCTATGGCGATAGCCGGCCTGCTGCTGCAGTCCCCGGCTGCCATCGGCGCCGTGCAGCACGGCACTGCTCCCGCTGAATTCATGTTTGCCGAGTGTCTGATGGCCGTCCAGGCGGACCTCGCCATAGGCGATGTTGTCGACCGTCGCCGCACCCAGGGTAAGCGCGAGGTTGCGGCGCAGCGGCATGCGCATGCCGGCCTGCACGGCGGAGTCATGGTGCATGTCACCGTGCGAAATGAGCCGGCCGCCCTGCACGAACCATTGCAGACTCTGGTCTGCCCAGTTGGTGCCGAACTTGGTGAAGGGCGCCTCTTCGCTGCGCACGAATACGCCATCTTCAAAGATGCGCAGGGTCACCACGTAGCTCCCGTTGGGGAAACGGGTGGTGTCGAGATCGTTGACACCGGTATCGAGATAGAACGTCTGCAACAGTCGCTCACCATCGTACGCGTCGACGCGTGCGTTGCGGCTGAGCAGTAGCGTGAGCGGGCTGCCCTGGCCCACCGCCACCTGATCCACATAGGCCTGGGTGGTGCCGAAGCGGACACCTTCGAACCGATCCAGCGGCATCATGCTGAAAGCGAAGTTGCCACCGAGGGTGCTGGAGAGATTGCGTCGGTCCATGCGACCTGCCTGTACATAATATTGGCGCGCCAGGTCATGGCGCAGGTAGGCATCGCTGAGGGTGAGGTCCTGATACCCGTAGCCTCCGCTGCTGCGTTGGCGGTTGTAGTTCCAGTCCACGCCCAGGTGCGTATTGGTGAAGACGCCGAGCCGTCCGCTACCCTGCGCTGAAACACTCTGGTAGCGGCGCCCGCCGCTGAGATTGATGCTCTGCTGATGCAGCCACGCGTTCTCGGCACGTTCGGTGGGCCGATGGAAGCGCTCGCGCGATGGGCTGTTATCGGGCAGCCATTGGCGCGCCACGAAGAGGTTCAATGCACTTTCGCTCTCGTCGTAGATCACGCGGGCATCGGTGGGTTGTTCTGGCGCGGGCAGGTGGCCGCAGCCGGGATTGACGTCGCCGTAGCGGCACGCCAAGTGGCTGTTACGTGGCAGCGTGGTGGACAGCACCGGCAGCAGGGATGCCCGCGCCGGCTCGCTGAGATCCAGTGCAGCCAGCACTTGCGCCGGTTGCTGAAGGAGCACGCCATCTGGCGTGACGAACACCGGCCAAACGCCTGCGGATTGGCCCATCAACCGTATATCCAGCTGCTCGGTCTGGCCTGCCGCCAGATCCTCGAAGCCGGCCGGCGCGGGCGCCGGCGCTGCGCCTGCGGGAACACTGATCAGCGCAGCTGCTAGCGCAACCGCGAGGCGGGAGAGAGAGAAGGAGTCGCTGCGCATGAGATATCCCCGCCGCGCGGCCGCTGCATCGCGCAGCGACCGCCCGACTTGAGGCTGGTTACAGCTTCTGCTCGAGGATGACGCTCACGATGCCAACGTACTTGCCCGCAGCGGTGATGGCTTCCTGAGTGGTCTGACGGATGGTCAGCGGCATCTCGATAGATGCACCCGGCAGGCCACCGGCATAGATTTCCGCCTTGGTGAACGGTGTGGCAGCAACCTTCAGATCGACACCCTTCAGGCTGACCGTCAGCGGGACGTCCTTGGCACCGGCACTGGCGATTTCCGGCGACAGCACCGGCAGCGAGGCAACGCGCACGTTCACATCCTTGTCGGTGTCGTTGGAGAAGATGCGCACCATTTCGGTCCACGGGGTCAGGCCAGCCGAGCTACCGGTGGCCGCACCAGCGCGATAGGACATTTCCACCATGTCATCCAGGGCGCTGCCGTCGGCCTTGAGCAGCGAGAGCGTCGGATCGACGTCCGCCCACACCTTGATGTGGGCTTCGACAGCGTGAGCCGAGACAGATGCAGAGCCCAGTGCGGCGGCAACGAGGAGCTTCTTGATCAGATTCATTTCGTTCTTTCCTTGCGTGAAGATGCGGGGTGGTCTGCCCACAAGGCGTGGGACACCGCATCGCGGCGCTCGTGGACAGGGCGCCACAGTAGAGAGGCAAGCTGCACCGCACCATGCAACAACTTGATAAAACCGAAATGCGTGGTGTACGTCTCTTCTGCAACGATCAGCTGCCGCTGGGGGAGAGCCCGACGGACTTGGCGTAGTCCATGAGTTCGTAGTCCGAACGAAGACCAAGGCGACGCATGGCAGCGCCTTTCTGGCGGCTGATGGTGCTGACCGTTCTGCGATGGATGTCTGCGATCTGCTTGACGCCCAGGCCATGGGCCAGAAGACGGACCACCTCGCTCTCCCGCGCGGTGAGGCCGCCGCGATGCGCGCTGTTTCTCAAGCGGTGCGTGAGTGCTGGGGAGACATAACCTGCGCCATCCAGGATCTGCTCCACGGCATGAAGCAGTGCGGGAAGATCGCTTCTTTTTTCAAGAATTCCCGACACGCCAAGTTTGTCGACAGCGCGCAGCACCTGGAGGTTGGTGAAGGTCGTGACGACGAGGACAGGCAGTTCGGGATAGTCACGACGGATGCCCGCCAGCATGCGTACGCCGTCCGGGCGGCGACTCAACGGCATGGACAAATCAGTGATGAGCAGCTCGCATGGAGTCTCGGCCAGCAACCACTCCAACTGCTCGGGATCGCCAGCCTCACCTACGACCTTCCATGCCGGTCGTTGCGCGAGAAGACAGTGGATGCCAATCCGAACGACGGGATGATCATCCGCAATCAGAATGCGTTTCATAGGGCCTCGTGCGCGGTAGTGTCACGCACACGAGGCATAGCGCCGCCGCACCTCGCGATGACGAATGCACTTCATACGACTAGGCAGAGCGGTCAGGCGTCTGGTGATGAGCAGCGCTGGCTTGGACAGAACATTAGGTGACGATCGACGTCAACGACTATGAACCAACTTGCATAAAACAGATTCTGCGGAATACGTCCCAGTTGTTCACCCTGGCCTTTCCTGGTTGATGGCTGCGCCTGCTCAGCCGCGCTGGGTGGCGCCGCCGTCCACGTAGAGATCGCTCATCGCGATGTGACTGGCCTGGTCTGAAAGCAGGAACATCACAGCGTGCACAATGTCATCCGGGCAAGCGAGTTTCTGTAGGGGAATTCCGGCTTTGTAGGTTTCCAGACTTCCCTGGATGACACGTGCCGCCCCTTGTTCGTCTGCCCACATGGCAGTCTGCATGGGCGTCACCGTCGATCCAGGTGCAACGATGTTGCAGCGGATGCCCAGCGGCGCCAGCTCCAGGCCAAGGCACCGGGTGAACATCGTGGCGGCCGCCTTGGAGGCAGCATAGGCGGCCATGCCGTGGCGCGGGACACCGGCTGCGTTGGAGCTGACCGTCACAATGGCTCCCGTCCGGCGCGGTGACATCACCCGTGCCAGCGCACGGGACACATGGAACACGCCGTCCGCATTCACCGCGAAGACCCTGCGCCATTGCGCATCCTCCGTCTCCGAGACGGTACCCGTCTGCAGTACGCCGGCGACGTTGATGCCGAAGCCGATCGGGCCAACCTCGGCTTCAACCCACGCCACGAGTGCATCCACGGCGGTCGGGTCGGTCACATCGAGCGCCCTGGCGTGGACCGGCGTCTGCCCTGCCCCGTCAACGATGGCCGGTGCCGCCACGTCGGTGGCGATCACGGTGCAGCCACTCTCGCGCAATTGCGTGACCAAGGCTGCACCTATGCCCCCGCCGGCGCCGGTGACCAAGGCGATGGTGTTGCTGAAGCCAGTGAGTTTCATGCGCGGGTCCCGAGGTGACGGTCCCATTGCTGGAGCCGTGTGTTGAGGTGAGGGATGAGCTGGGCGACAGCGTCGCGGCCGGTCAGTTCGGCATGCAGGAACGGCAGCTCAAGCGTGTCCACCTGAGCGGCATGGGGCTGCCAGAGCAGGGATTGGAGCTGCGGGCGCGCGGCGTGATCGCGACCAGCGCGGACGTGCAGCAGTATGCCCTCGTAACGGCGATGATGATGGGCACGGATCAACCGGTTGGTGCCGGTGACCGCGCGGACCACACCATCGAGCACCGCGTCGGGCAGATTGCCCAGTGCGCTGTCGCCACGCCGCAGGAAGGCGAGGATGCGCTCGCGGGTGTCCAGCGCCGGGTGCGCATCGGGATCGTGCCCGGCGATGGCGAGCAGTGCGCGCAGCGCTGCGATCGGGTCCGGCTCGGGCTCGGCCCGCCAGCATTCGCTGGGGTAGGCATCCAGCAGGGCCAGCAAACCAACGTCATGGCCGAGCTCGCGCAGGCGCACTGCCATGGCCTGCGCCAGAATGCCACCGACCGACCAGCCCAGCAGATGCACCGGCCCCGGGGTATTCAGGGCCAGGATCCGCGCCACGTAGTGGGCGGCCAACGCATCAATCGTCGCTGGCATGGGCTGCTCCGCGTCCAGCGCCGGCGATTGCAGCCCATGCACGTCGCGGGCGGGTGCCAGCGCACGGGCCAGGTCGCGATAGTTCCAGGCGATGCCGCCAGCAGGATGGATCACGAACAGCGGCGGCAGCCTGGCGTCACCGGTGGCGAGCTGGATCAATGGCCCCAGACCGTGATCGGTCGCTGCTGGTGGCGCGTCGATGCGCGCCGCCAGACCGGCGACGGTCGGTGCAGCAAACACCGCACCCAGGCCGAGGTCGCACCGCCAGCGCTGCTGGATCGCCAGCAGCAGGTGCACCGCGCTCAGCGAATCGCCGCCAAGCGTGAAGAAGTCCGCCTCGATGCCGATGGGGCCTTGGATGCCGAGCGTCTGCGCAAACAAGGCAGCAAGGTCATGCTCGGTGTCGGTCCGGGCGGCTATCCCCGCACTGTTCGTCTGCGCAGGCGCCGGCAGGGCGTTACGGTCCAGCTTGCCGTTGGCGGTGACCGGCCAGTGATCGATGGCCACGAACGCGGACGGCACCATGTAATCCGGCAGCATTCTGGCAAGGTGCGCGCGCAGCACCCCTGCATCGGGCGCTCCGTGCGATACATAGGCCACCAGTCGGCGCTCGCCGGGGCGGTCTTCGCGCATCAGCACCTCGCCGCGGGTGACGCCCGGCGCGGTGCGCAACGCGCCATCGATGTCGCCCAGCTCGATGCGCAGGCCACGCAATTTGATCTGGTGATCGCTGCGGCCCAGATACTCCACCGCGCCATCGTCGCGCCACCGGGCGACATCGCCGGTGCGGTACAGGCGTCCGCCGGTGACGAACGGATCGGGAAGAAAACGCTCGGCGGTGAGATCGTCGCGCCCCAGGTAGCCGCGCGCCAGCTGCACGCCGCCCAGATAGAGGTCACCGGCCACGCCCGGCGGCAACGGCTGCATGCCCGCATCAAGGATGTACAAGCGCGTATTCCAGACCGGGTAGCCGATCGGGACCGGCCGAGATGCGTCCTCGGCGCTGGCTGGCCAGAAACTGACATCCACGGCGGCTTCGGTGGGGCCATACAGGTTGTGCAACTCGGCGTGGACGGTCGCGTGGAAGCGGTCGCGCAGATCGGCATCCAGCGCTTCGCCACTGGTGAACACGCGGCGCAACTGCAGGCCATGGCAGGCCGGTGCTGCGAGGAAGGCCTCCAGCATGGACGGCACGAAATGCAGGGTGGTTACGCCATGCGCGCGGATCAGCCCGGCCAGCGCCAGTGGGTCGCGATGTGCCTCCGGCGGCGCCACCACCACGGTGGCACCGCTGATCAGCGGCAGGAAGAACTCCCAGACGGAGACATCGAAGGTGGCCGGCGTCTTCTGCAGGATACGATCGTCCGGTTGGATGCCGTAGTGCACCCGCATCCATTCCAACCGGTTGACGATGGCGCGGTGCTCGATCAGCACGCCCTTGGGTTCGCCGGTGGAGCCGGAGGTGTAGATCACATAGGCCGCGTCGGCTGGCTGCGGCAGAGTGTCCAGCGTTGCCTCGGTCGCCGGCACCCATTCCGAGGGAGTCAGGACGGGGACCGGAGCGAAACGCTGGCGGTCTTCCGGCAGCGCCAGTACGCAGGCTGGCTGCGCCGAGTGCAGGATGCGGGCGATGCGCGCATCGGGGTGCGCCAGATCCACCGGCAGGTAGGCACCGCCAGCACGCTGGATGGCGACCAGGGCGACGATGAGCGCCAGCGACCTGGGCAACGCGACGACCACGCGCGACTCCCGGCCCACGCCCTGCGCCCGCAGTTGCACTGCCAGCGCACGGCTGCGGCGTTCGAGCTGGGCAAAGGTGAGCGATTCCGCGCCGAACACCGCGGCAATGGCATCCGGCCTCTGCGCCATGCGCGCGGTGGTCAGCTCGACCAGAGTGACGTCCGGGACCGGATGATCGGTGGCGTTGACGTCATGGAGATAACGCTGCTGCTCGGCCGGGGTGGCCAGTGGCACGGTGGCGAGCATGGCGCCAGCGGCCTGTGCCTCCAGCGCGGCCGCGATGAAGTGCAGCAGGCGCGTGGCGTGCGCCTCGATCCGGGCCTGCGTGTACAGCGTGGGGTTGGCCTCGATCTCCAGATCCAGCACGGTTGTGCCATCGCCCCGGAAGCCAAGCGTCACATCGTCTACCGGACCGGTGCACAGCACCTCCAGCGTGGCCTCCACACCTTCCAGCTGCAGCGGCCGGTAGAACGGCTGCACATTGACCAGCGGGCCGTGCAGGCGCCGGTGACCGCCGATCAGGCCGAGGTCACGGCGCAGCTGCTCGCCGCGGTAGCGGCCATGGCGGCGGCTGCGCATCAAGCCTAGTCCCACGTCGCGAACCCGCTCATCGACAGTGCCCTGTGGGGGCCCCATACGCAGCGGCAGCACGTTCATCACCATTGCGGGCACCCGGGCGGAGACGCTGCCCAGGCGGCCCATGAAGGGCACGCCGATGATGGCCTCGGCTTCGCCACTGATGCGGCGGCAGTACTCGGCGGACAAGGCGGTCAACACGTCCGGCCATGGCTGGCCGATGCGTGTGGCCGCCTCGAGGATGCGCTGGCGCAGGGCGGGTCCAATGGACTGCACGACACGCAGTGCCTGCGCTGCCGGTGGTGCGATGCCCGCGCCGAGGCCGGCGGCCGCCGGTGCATCCGCCATGGTTGCAAGCCAGTACGCGGCGTCGCGCACCCGGCGCTCGCCGTCACGATACTGCGCGTCCTCCTCCAGCACCGGCAGCAGCGGTGCCAGCGCGGCATCGTCGTGCTGCGCGGCATACAGCGCGCAGACCCGTTCGGAGAACAGCGCCATGCCATAGCCATCGGCGGCAAGGTGATGCACGCGCAGGTACCAGACGTAGTGCGAAGGGCCGAGCACGAACAGCCGCTGCTGGCTCAGTCGATCACGTGAGGGGTCGACCGGCGTGAGGTGGTCGCGCCGCATCGCGGTCTGCGCCGCCTGCATGGGGTCTTCATGCGCGGACAGGTCGACCACGTCCAGCAGCGGACGGTGCTGCGGGTCGATCCACTGCACCGGCGTACCCTGCCCATCCTCGGCAATGCGCAGCGACAGCGCGTGCGCCTCCAGCGCAGCCCGGTCAGCCGCGCGCCCGAAGGCGGCGACATCCAGCATCCCTTCGATCCAGACCGCATGAGCGGTATTGAAGGCCGGATTGTCCGGCGCAAGCCGCTGCGCATACCACAGTCCTGCCTGAGCCTCGGTCAGGCCGCGTGCCTGCGGCCACGTAGCGTCGGGCAGTGCAGCGTCATTCATGCGCCGGCTGCGCCCCGGTTCTGCAGGCGCTGCACCACACTCCACCATCCGCCGAGGGTGGCGTGCTCGGCCAGATGGCCGAACTCCAGCGGGATGCCGGTGTTGCCCCAGGCCAGCACCAGGCCGAGCACCCGCATCGAATCCAACCCGAGGTCCATCAGGTTCTCATCGTTGCTGATGTCCTCCGGTGCTTCGCCGAGCATCTCGGCGACATCGGCGCGCATGCGCTCCAGGGTCAGTGCGGTCATGCGAGGGTCTCCAGCAGGTGATCGGTGGTCATTGGTACGCCGCAGGTGCGCGCGATCCAATGCAGGGCGAGGTCGTGGTCGGCACGCGAGAAATCGGCGACGGCATCGGCGGCGATGAAACTCTCGATGTCACGCTGGAAGCCCTCGGCAACGGTGGCGGTGCAGCCGATGTGTGCGTACACGCCGGTGACCAGCAGCTGGTCGCGGCCACGGGCGCGCATCATCGTCTCCAGATTGCTGCGCTGGAAGGCGCTGTAGCGGTGCTTGACCAGCACATGGTCGCCCTCCGCCGGGGCCACGGCCTCGAGGATGGCCTCGTGTTCGTCGGTGGCCGACATGCCCGGACCCCACAGATCGGCCTGCAGGCCCCGATCGCGGCGGTCCTGGTTGCCCCGCTGGGCGGTATAGAACACCGGAATGCCACGCGCGCGGCAATGCGTGAGCAGGCGTGCGATGTTGGCTACGGCCGGTGCCAGCGGCGCGGCATCCGGCGCGAAGGCGGCCAGGAAGTAGCGCTGCATGTCATGCACCAGCAGCGCCAGGCGCTCGGTCTGCGGCTGCCAGGCGCCACGCGGGGTGGGAAGTTCGGCCTGGGTCGGCAGCGGATACGGTTGAATCTTGGGCAGCGCCATCAGCGCGTTTCTCCTGTCTGTTGCATGAAACGTTCGCGCAGCTGGGCACGCAGTTCGCGGCGGCTGACCTTGCCGACCGCGGTGGTGCCAAAGGCATCGACGAACACGATCTGGTCCGGCACTTTGAACGCGGCCAGGCCGCGGCTACGCACCCAGGCCTTCAGGCTGGCGGCCTTGGTCGGCTCACCTTGGGCAATGATGAAGGCGCAGCTGCGCTCGCCGAGGTAGGGATCGGGAATGGAGACCACGGCCGCATCAAACACGCTCGGGTGCGCGAGCAGATGGTCTTCGATCTCTTCGGCGGAGATTTTCTCGCCGGCACGGTTGATGTGGTCGGTGGCCCTGCCTTGCACCACCAGATAGCCACCGGGCAGACGCTGCACTCTGTCGCCGGTACGGTAGAAACCGTCCTCGGTGAACGCGCGCGCGTTGGCGGCGGGATCATTGTGATAGCAGCGGATGGTGTACGGGCCGCGGGTGAGCAGATGCCCGGTCTCGCCTTCTGCGACGGGGTTGCCGTGGTCATCGACCACCAGCACCTCGTCGTCTTCACTGATCGGACGGCCCTGGGTGGAAACGATGATCTCCTCGCTGTCGTGCAGGCGCGTGTAGTTGACCAGGCCCTCGGCCATGCCGAACACCTGCTGCAGGGTGCAGCCCAGCCCGGCGATCACACGGCGCGCCGCTTCCGGCACCAGCTTGGCGCCGCCGACCTGCACCACCTGCAGGCTGGAGAGATCGTGCGGTGTCGTCGCGGCCGCCTGCGCCCACAGCAGCGCCAGCGGCGGCACCAGGCCGACACAGGTGACCCGCTCGCGCGCGATCAGGCCGAACGCGGTCTCCGGGCCCGCGCCCGGGCTCAGCACCACACGGCCGCCGGCGTACAGCGTGCCGAAGAACCCCGGCGAGCTCATCGGGAAGTTATGCGCGGCGGGCAGTGCCACCAGGTACACGCTGTCCTGGGTGATGCCGCAGATCGCGTTGCTGGCGCGGAACGAATACAGGTAGTCGTCATGCGTGCGGGGGATGAGCTTGGACAGGCCAGTGCTGCCGCCGGAGATCTGCAGGAATGCGACCGCCTGCGGATCCGGGTCGGGTGGCAACTGTTCAAGACCCCCGGCCAGCGACGCCAGCGCGGTGAACTCCGCGGCGTCACCGGCGATGATGATGTGCTGCATATCGGGCAGCTGCGCCTGCAGCTCGCGGGCCAAGGTGCGGTAATCGAACCCCTCGTAGCTGGAGGCAGCGACATAGGCGCTGGCCTCGGCCTTGCGGGCGAAATGCACGACCTCGGTGATGCGGTGCGCGGGCAAGGCATAGACCGGAATCAGCCCGGCGCGGAACAATCCGCACACCACGGTCACGAACTCCGGCACGTTACCGAGCTGGACCACCACCCGGTCACCCGGCATCAGGCCCTGCGTGAGCAGGCCAGCGCCGATGCGGCCGGCTTCCTGCCACAGCTGGGCATAGGTCAGGCGCGTATCGCCGCCGACCACCGCGATATCGCCGGCGAAGCGCTCAGCGCGCTCACGCAGGAAGCCCGGGAACGTCTCGCCGCGCCAATGGCCCGCAGCGCGGTAACGCGCAACCAGGGCCGGCGGCCAGACCTGGCGCAGCGGCACCCGGGAGGAAGAAAAGGATGCGTTCATGGACAGCTCCCGCACATCAGAAAGGACGAACGTCATGGACGCCGAGCGCGGTCAGCAGGGCCATGAACTTGGCAGCCGTTTCGGCCACCTCGAGTTCGGGTTGGGACTCGGCGACGACGCCGGCCCCGGCATACAGGCGCACTTCGGTGCCCTGCACGCGTGCGCAGCGGATCGCCACATACCAGTCGCCATCGCCTTGCGCATCGGTCCAGCCAACGGCGCCGGCATAGAAGCCCCGTGCGACCGGCTCGGCCTGACGGATCAGCGCCAGCGCCTGCTGGCGCGGTGTGCCGCAGACCGCCGGGGTGGGATGCAGCAGCGCGACCAGGGCGGCCGCGGACACCGAGGCGTCTTTCAGCGTACCGTGGATGCGGGTACCGAGATGCCACATGGTGGCGGTGGCGTGCAGTGTCGGGCGCGGCTGTGCTTCAACGTGGTGGCACAGCGGTGCCAGCGCCGCCACGATGGCCTCGACCACGTGCCGATGCTCGTCGTGGTCCTTGGCCGAGGCCAGCAGAGCCTCAGCGGCGCGTGCATCTTCGGCGGGGTCGGCAGAACGACGGGCAGAACCTGCCAAGGGATGGGACAGCACGCGGTCGCCCCGTCTGGAGACCAGCAGCTCGGGGGTGGCACCCACCAGCCAGGCCGGATCGGGCGGATCGGCCGTGGGCACAGGGACGACATAGGTGGCCACACTCGGGTCTTTGCCAAGGCGCGCAGCCAGAACACGCGGATGCAGCGGTTGCGCGGTGGTGACGCGCAGGCTGCGTGCCAATACGACTTTTTCGAGCGGGCTGTCGGTGCGCTGCAGTTCCGTGACTGCGGCGGCTACAGCCTGTGCGTACGCATCCGCGGGCGGTTCGGCACAGACATCACCGACCAGTGTCGGCGTTTCCACACGAACCACGGTGGGCTGGCCGGAGACCTGATTCGGCTGATAGAGCGCATCGCTCTGCTCGGGATCGAACGGCACCGCGCCGACCAGCAGGCGCGGTCCGGAGCGCGGCGCAGCAAAGAACGCGGCCACGCGCTCGGCCAGCGTGGCGGTGGCTCCTGAAGGCAGCCGCGCGCGTACACCCTGCGCCTCCATCGCCTGCTCGGGGCTGCGCAGCAGGAAATACGGCGCGTCGGCCGCATCGACCGCGGTGGTGTCGGTCATCTCGTCGGCCACGCGGGTAGCGAGCACGTCGTTCATGCGGCACTCCGCTGGCGATGCAGGGCGGCGCACATCGACAGGATCAGCAACACCACGCCGACCAGCAGGTACGGCGCGTTCGGCGACCATCGATACAGCAACGTGCCGATCATCGGCCCGACCACCATGCCCATGCCCTGTACCGACGCTACGGTGCCGGCAGCAGCGCCCTGTTCGTGTGCCGCCACCGAATCGGCGGCCAGCGCCTGGAAGTTGGGGAACACGAAGCCCATGCCGAACGCGGCAATCGCATAGCTGGCCAGCAGCTGCCACGGCACGCTCACCAGTGCGACCGACGCGAAGCCGAGCCCGGAAATGAGTGCGCCCACAAGAATCCAGCGGGTCGGGCGGATGTCCTTGAGCTTCATCACCAGCCCCTGCGCGAAGATCAGACCGACGCCGACGGCGGTCAGGGCCAGCCCGGCCATGCGTGCGCCGTCTGCCGGGGAGAGCTGCAGGCGATCAATCGCGAAGAAGCCGACCGTCACCTGCGCGATGGTCACCGAGATCATCGCAGCGAACACCGCCAGCAGCGGCAGGCGCAGGCGTGCATCGCCCAGGCCGAGTGTCGGCTTGGGGCCGGTGTGCGTGGGTGCGACGGGCGGCGTGTTCGGCAAGCGCCACCAGATCATCAGCAGCGACAGCAGCGGCAACAGCGCGGCCACATACAGGGTGAGCGAGAGATTCTGGTAGGCGATCCAACCGGCGGCGGCCGGCCCCATCACCATGCCCAACGCGTTGGCGGTGCCGAGCTTGGCCATCACGCTGCCGCGCTGCCCCGGGGCGGCCTGGTCGGCAATGATGGCCGCGGCGGTCGGCGGCACGGCGGCGTAGAACAACCCGACCAGGGCGCGCGTGCCGACCAGGACCAGCACGGAGATCCAGATCGCCGGGGGTGAGGTCAGCGCCACGTCCACGAACACCGCCAGCGCCACGTAGATCACGGCGTAAGCCGCCAGTGCGATCAGCAGCACGCGCTTGCGGCCAATGCGATCGCTGAGCGTGCCCCAGCGGCGGGCCGACAGCATCCACAACACGCCCGCCGCGGTGACCGACAGGCCGGCGTGCCATTCGGCCAGGCCCAGCACCCGCACCACCGGCCCGATCACGGACACGAACGCCATCATCGCCATGGTGCCGAGCAACGCGGCGGAAACGAGGGCGGGCAAACCGGAGACGACGGGACGTGAAGACATGGACACCACAGCCAATAAGAAGTTGAACCACGCGGTGCGCCAACGCGCGCGCGGCTCTGCCATCCGATTGCGAACGCATCACCGCCCTGTGATCCATCAAATGATAACGGCTCGCATTTGCGTTTGATAGTGCAGGCTGTACGGGATGTTCATGTACCTGCCGCCCTCCCCCTGCGACAAAAAAGCACTACATCTTCGGTTGACGCGCCAGCCGCACCCCACTATGTTGTGTCCATCGGCTCCCCGCTTCCGCCAGGCCCGGTGCACCGTCGCCACGCCGCGTTGGTCTTCAACGCCCCGTTGCGCCCACCCGACCGGCGCCTGGAAGCACGGCCCGTCGCCACCGATGTGAGCCAGCGGCGACGTATTCCTGCACACGCAGGGCCTGCCCACCAATCACGCCCTCTGTCCGGCTGCCGCACGGCTCTGCCGCGCTGCCTGCTGGTCTCTGCGCCCTGCATGGAGAACGCATGAACACCGACGACACCGTCGCTTCGACCATCACCCCGCCCATCGACACCGCCTTTGAGGCCGCCACCGGGACTGAAACGCTCTGGATCACCAAGGAAGGCGGCAATCGACGCATGCCCTTCGACCAGACGCGGCTAGAGCGCACGGTGCACAGCGTGCATGCCGAGTTCCCGCAGTTGGACGTGGCGGACTACCTGCGCAGCGTGCTGGCGCAGATCGCCAGGCGGCAGCAGCTCAGCGCTGATGAGATGGTGGACCTGCTGATCCGCGAAGCGGAATCGCGCATCGATCTGATCGCGCCGGACTGGGAGCATTTCGCCGCCCGCCTTTACCTGAGGCGCCTGTACAAGCGCGCCAGCAAGAACCGGTTCTACGATGCCACGCTGAAGTACGGCTCCTATGTGGGCCTGCAGGAGAGCCTGGCGGACCGCAACGTGTATTCGATCGACATCCTCAAGGCCTATTCCAAGGACGAACTGGAGGAAGCCGGGCAGATGATCGAGCCCGAGCGCGACACCTTGTTCGCCTACAACGGGCTGTACCTGCTGGCCACCCGCTACCTCGCTACCGATCAGTCGCGTGCGGTGTACGAACTGCCGCAGGAGCGCTGGCTGACGATCGCGCTGTACCTGATGCAGCACGAACACGAGCACGGCGAGCGCTCGCGACGCCGTCGCATGCTGCTGGTACGTGAGGCGTACTGGGCGCTGTCCAACCTGTACATGACGGTGGCGACGCCGACACTTGCCAATGCCGGCAAGGTCGGCGGCCAGCTGTCCTCGTGCTTCATCGACACGGTCGACGACAGCCTGCAGGGCATCTACGACTCCAACACCGACGTGGCGCGGGTCTCCAAGCACGGCGGCGGCGTGGGCGCCTATCTCGGCTATGTCCGCTCGGCCGGTTCCTCGATCCGCGGCGTGGCCAATTCTTCCGGCGGCGTGGTGCCGTGGATCAAGCAGCTCAACAACACGGCCGTCAGCGTAGATCAGCTGGGCCAGCGCAAGGGTGCGATCGCGGTGTATCTGGATGTCTGGCACCGCGACATCGAGGCCTTCCTCGACCTGCGCCTGAACAACGGTGACCAGCGCCTGCGCGCGCACGATGTGTTCACCTCGGTGTGCCTGCCGGACCTGTTCATGGAAGCGGTGGAACGGCGCGGTGACTGGTATCTGTTCGACCCGTATGAGGTGAAGCGGATCAAGGGCTGGTACCTGCAGGACTTCCACGATGAGCAGCGTGGACAGGGCAGCTTCCGCGAGAAGTATGAGGAGGTCGTGGCCGACGAGCGGATCAGCCGGCGCACGATCAAGGCCATCGACCTGTTCAAGCGGATCATGGTGAGCCAGCTGGAGACCGGCAATCCTTTCATGTTCTACCGGGACGAAGTAAACCGGATGAACCCGAACAAGCATGCCGGCAGCATCTACTCCAGCAACCTGTGTACGGAGATCCTGCAGAACATGAGCCCCACCCGCATGATCCAGGAGATGATCAGCGGCGACCAGATCGTGACGACCAGGCAGGCCGGCGATTTCGTGGTCTGCAATCTGTCCTCGATCAACCTGGGGCGCGCGGTGACGGCCGCCCCGGACCTGCTGACCAGCGACGTGCTGGAGCGGCTGGTGCCGATCCAGGTGCGGATGCTGGACAACGTGATCGACCTCAACCAGCTGCCGGTGCCGCAGGCGACCATCACCAACCGGAAGTACCGCGCGATCGGGCTGGGTACGTTCGGCTGGCATCACCTGCTGGCCCTGCAGCAGATCGAGTGGAATTCCACCCAGGCCGAGGACTATGCCGACAGCCTCTACGAGCGCATCAACTACCTGACCATCCAGGCCAGCATGTCCCTGGCCAAGGAAAAGGGCCGCTACAGCGCCTTCGTCGGCAGCGACTGGCAGAACGGCGAGTACTTCCGCGCCCGTGGCTATGACAGCCCGGCCTGGCGCGAGTTGGCCGCGCAGGTGGGCGTCAACGGCCTGCGCAATGGGTGGCTGATGGCGGTCGCCCCGAACATGAGCACCGCGCAGATCGCCGGCTCCACCGCCTCGATCGACCCGGTCTACGGCGCGTTCTACTACGAAGAGAAGAAGGACTTCCGCCGCCCGGTCGCCGCACCGGGGCTCTCGCTGGAGACCTACCCATACTACGAGAAAGGCGCCTACCGGGTGGACCAGTTCGCCAGCATCCGCCAGAACGCCCGCCGCCAGCGCCACGTGGACCAGTCGATCAGCTTCAACCTGTACGTGCCCAGCACCGTCCGCGCCAGCACCCTGCTCGCCCTGCACATGAGCGCGTGGCGCGAAGGGCTCAAGACGACCTACTACGTGCGCTCCAACGATATCGACATTTCAGAGTGCGAATGGTGCAGCAGCTGACCACCAGTACGGCAGCTGACGACCGTTGCTCGTCAGCCCATTGACCGGTAGTGCCGGCCGCTGGCCGGCAACTCGCACTGCCCGAAGAGAATTAAGGACACACCCTATGGCCATCCCCCTCGAACGCATCAAGATCCTCGAACCGCGCCACCCCAACCGCTCCACCGGCATCATCAACGGCCGCACGAGCGGCATCCTCAACTGGAACGACATCCCCTACCCGTCTTTCTACCGGGCGTACAAGGAGCTCTCGACCAACTTCTGGATCCCCGACGAAGTCGACATGAAGGGCGACGCACGCCAGTACGGCGAACTCAATGCCCGTGAGAAGAACGCCTATGACTCCATCATCGGCCTGCTCGCCACGCTGGATTCGCCGCAGACGCGCTTCATCTACAACGTCGCCGAGTACATCACCGACCCGGCCGCGCATGCCAATGCCGCGATCATCGGCCAGCAGGAAGTGATCCACAACGAAAGCTACAGCTACGTGCTCGCCTCGATCGCCGGCCTGGCCGACCAGAACCGCGTGTTCGAGATCGCCCGCACCCACCCGACCATCCTGGCCCGCAATGCGCCGATCATGCAGTCCTACGACGACTTCATGCGCGAGAAGACCGCCGAGACGCTGATCCGTTCGCTGATCCAGTCCTCTATCCTGGAAGGGATCAACTTTTACTCCGGCTTCGCGTTCTTCTACAACCTGGTCCGCCAGAACCGGATGACCGGCACCGGCAAGATCATCAGCTTCATCAACCGCGACGAGCTGGCCCACACCAAGTTCATCAGCGAGCTGATCCGCGCCATCATCGGCGAGAATGCGGCCCTGCAGGGCGAGCAGTTGACCGCGTATGTGCACGAGGCGTTCGAGCATGCCATCGAACTGGAAACCCGCTGGACCGGCGAAGTGCTCGATGGCATCGACGGCATCGACGTGGACGAAATGATCCGCTACGTGAAGTACCGCGCCAACAAGATGGCCGGGATGCTCGGCATCGAAAAGCTCTACAGCGAGACCAACGTCAACGTGATGCCGTGGATCAAGGCTTACGCGGACAACTTCACTGAGACCAAGACCGACTTCTTCGAGATGCGCAACGCCAGCTACAAGAAGACCAATTCGGACAATGGGTTTGACGATCTGTAAGGAGGCATGGTGATGCACATTCTGCTGGCCTTTGCGTCGCTGAGCGGCAACACCCGCGAGGTGGCTTCGCTGATCCGGGCGCGCTGCGAAGCGATGGGGCATGGCGTGGACTGGCTCGACGTCGATGCCGATGACGTGGCCGCCGTACTGGCGGACGCAGCGCCCACCCTATGCCTGCTCGGTTCCTGGACCGACAACGCCGGCCGCACCCCAACGGAAATGAAGGACTGCGTGGCCGCGCTGCGTGATCGCTTCGGGCTGCCACTGCCGTTCCCGGTGGCGGTATTCGGTACTGGCGAGACCCAATGGGGTGAAGAGTATTACTGCGGCGCCGCCCATCGGCTGGCGCGGTTCTTCGGCTCCCCGTACCCGGTGCTGGAGATCGAGCAGATGCCGCACGGCGCCAACGACACCCACACCATTCACCATTGGGCCGACACCGTGTTGGCCCTTACCGAGATCCCGACACCATGCTGACCTTGCACGCCCAGACCGCTGAGGACTACCACGCCGCCCTGCGCGAACACCCAGCGCTTCTGGTGGACTTCCACAAAGACGACTGCCCGGGGTGCCGGATGCTGGAGATGTCGTTGGCCAGTGTCGCTGGCGCCGTCTCGGACGCGGGGATGACGGTGTTGAAGGTCAAACTGGAGACGGTCGGTGAGGAATTGTTCCGGAAGCTGGGATTGCGACAGACCCCCACATTGCTGGTGGTCCGGGACGGTCACGAAACCGCGCGCCTGGCCGGGTTTCAGTCGCCAAAGCAGATTCTGGCGGTGTTGGGGGTTGGTTGATGCTTGGAACAGGGAGGCCCCTGCAATGGCGGAGACCTCACTGCGCGTGCATTACCGCACTGGCGCAGACAACAACCCACGGCGCTTGAACCACCACTCCAGCGGCAGCGTGACCAGCGGCGGCACCGCTGCGGCCAGCGCCAGCAGTGCCGCCCACCACGGCCAACGCAGACGGATCGCCGCCAAGACGGAGACGACCACGTAGACCATGAAGGCCACGCCGTGCACCGGCCCGAAGATCTTGACGCCAACCGGCGTCGGGTCTGCCGCCTGGTACTTGAAGTACATGCCGATCAACAGGCCGGCCCACGTCAGGGCTTCGACGAAGGCGACCGTGGCGAACACGCGGCCCATGGGGCTGATCGGCGAAGCAGTCTTCAAGGTGGGCTCGAGGTCGTAACGGAAAAGGAGCCGCATCATAGCCAGTGATGCGCCTTGATGCGAACCATTCTCAGGCGAACGTGTTCGGCCGAACATCCGCCCACGCCGGCCTCAGACAAACATGCCGCCCGACGCTTCCACCCGCTGCGCGTTGATCCACGCGGTCTGCGGCGACAGCAGCGCCACGGCGACAGGACCGATGTCGTCCGGCTTGCCCGGCCGGCCCATCGCGGTGACCGAGGCCACCATCGCGTTGACCTGCGCATCGTCGCGCACACGGCCGCCGCCGAAGTCGGTTTCGATCGCGCCCGGCGCCAGGGTGTTGGCAGTGATCCCGCGTACCCCCAGCTCTTTGGCGAGGTAGCGGGTGAACACTTCGATGCCGCCCTTCATCATCGCGTACGCCGAACTGCCCGGCAGCGAGAAACGCGCCAGCCCACTGGACACATTGAGAATGCGGCCGCCATCGGCGATGAGCGGCAACAACGCCTGGGTCAGGAAATACGGGCCTTTCAGATGCACCGCGACCAGTGCATCGAACTGATCGACGGTGGTGTCGGCGATCATGGCGTGCAGGCCTTCGCCGGCATTGTTGAGCAGGCCCTGCAACTGCGTTGCGCCCCATCCGTCCAATACCATGCGGACGTGGGCAGCAAAGTCGGCAAAGCCACTGCTGTCGGCCACGTCCAGCGGAATCGCCTCAGCACGGCGACCGAGCGCCCTGATCTGAGCGACCACGTCCTGGGCGGCCTCGGCCTGGCTGCGGTAGGTCAGCACGATGTCGGCGCCGTCGGCCGCCAGCGCGAGGGCGGCGTTGCGGCCGAGGCCACGGCTGCCGCCGGTGATCAGGACGGCTCGGGTTGCGTTGCTCATGTCAGTGCACCTGCGCTTGGGGAATGGTTGCCAGCCTATTGGTGTTGCGCGGCCGGATAAATCGGCGGATGCTGATTTGACTATCCACAAATCGCGAACAATCCATGGATCGCCTCGATCATCTGCGGTGCTTTCTTCGGGTCGCCGAACTCGGCTCGTTCACCGGCGCGGCCGACAGCCTTGGCCTGCCCAAGGCCAGCGTGTCGCTGGCCGTGCAGCGCCTGGAAGCAGACGTGGGTGTGCAGTTGCTGCACCGGACCACGCGCCGGGTGCAGCTGACCGCTGACGGCGCCCAGTTCCAGGCGCGGGCGCATGACCTGCTGCATGACATGGACGACCTCCAGGGCATGTTCCGCATTGATACCGCCCAGCTCAAGGGGCGCCTGCGTGTGGACATGTCCAGCGGACTGGCCCGGCAACTGGTGATTCCGCAGTTGCCCGCCTTCCTGGCCCAGCATCCGGGGCTGGAGATGGAAGTGAGCGGTACCGATCGCCGGGTCGATCTGATCCGCGAGGGCTTCGACTGCGTGCTGCGGGTCGGGCCGCTGGATGACAACACGCTGGTGGCCCGCCCGTTGGGACAGCTGCCGATCGTCAACTGCGCCAGCCCTGCCTATCTCGCCGCTCGTGGCACACCAACCATGCTGGGCGATCTGGCCGGCCACGCGCTGGTCCACTACGTCGGCACCCTGGGCCAGCGTTCACCGGGGTTCGAGTACTTCGATGGACAGCGCTATCAAAGCATGCCGATGGGCGGTGCGGTGACGGTCAACAGCGGTGAGGGTTATACCGCGGCGGCGCTGGCGGGGCTGGGCATCATCCAGGTCCCGCTGCTGGGCGTTCGGCAGGCACTGGCCTCGGGCACGTTGGTCGAAATTCTGGCCAACGTGAAAGCCGAACCGATGCCGGTCACCCTGCTCTACGCCCAACGCCGCCACCTGCCGAGACGGGTGGCGGCATTCATGGACTGGGTGGCCGGCGTGGTCCGGCGCGAGCTGGACCACGACCGGTAACGCACGCCCGCCCGGCGCAGTGACGTGCCGGGCGCGCACGCCGGTGGATCACGCGTCGGTATCCGAATGCCGGTTACGGCGGCTGCTGAGCACCACGATCGCGCGGTCCGGCAATTGCCAGTGGCCTTCCGCATCCGCCTGCAGCGGCGCACCATCGATGGTGCTGATCAACAGGCGCCAATGCTCGTCGTCGATCAACGGCGGCACGAAGGCCTGCGGCTGGTGCGAGGCATTGAACATCAGCAGCAGGTGCGCATGTTCCGGGCCGCGTGGCGTATCTTCCTGGCGTGCAGCCCCCAGGTGCAGCGCCAGGCTGCGGGCTTCGCCATCGTGCCAGTCGCCATCTTCCATCGGCTGGCCGTCCGCACGCAGCCAACGCACGTCGTAGCCTTCGCCCTGCTCGTCGCGGGCGTCCAGGAAGCGGCCACGGCGCAGCTGCGGATAGCGACGACGCAATGACAGCAACCGACGCACGAACAGCGATTGCTGGCGCCCTGCCGGGCTGGCGGCCTGCTGCCAGTCGATCCAGGTCAATGGATTGTCCTGGCAATAGGCGTTGTTGTTGCCGCCCTGGCTGCGCGCGAACTCATCGCCGGCCAACAGCATGGGTGTGCCCTGCGCCAGCAGCAGGCTGGCGAGCATGTTGCGCATCTGCCGCGCGCGGACAGTGTTGATGCCCTCGTCGTCGGTGGGCCCTTCAGCGCCATGGTTGAAGGCGATGTTGTGGTCGCTGCCGTCGCGCCCGTCCTCGCCGTTGGCCTCGTTGTGCTTGTCGTTGTAGCTGACCAGGTCATTGAGGGTGAAGCCATCGTGCGCGGTGACGAAATTCACCGAGGCCGCCGGGCGTCGTCCCTTGTGGTTGAACAGATCCGCCGAGCCCATCAGGCGTGTGGCGAACTCGGCCAGCTGGCCACCATCCCCGCGCCACAGCGCCCGCACGTTGTCACGGAACCGGTCGTTCCATTCGGCCCAGCCCGGCGCGAACTGCCCCAGCTGGTAGCCACCGGGCCCGATATCCCACGGCTCGGCGATCAACTTGACCTGGCTCAGCACCGGGTCCTGCCGCACCGCATCCATGAAGCTGCCGGACGGATCAAAGCCAGCACGTTCGCGCCCGAGGATGGTGGCCAGATCGAAGCGGAAGCCATCCACGTGCATGTCCTGCACCCAGTAACGCAGCGAGTCCATCACCATCCGCAGCGCGCCGGCATTGGTCAGATCGAACGTGTTGCCGGTCCCGGTATCGTTGATGTAATAACGTGGATCATCGGCGAGGCGATAGTAGCTGGCGTTGTCGATGCCCTTGAACGACAGCGTGGGACCAAGTTCGTTGCCTTCGGCGGTGTGGTTGTAGACCACGTCCAGGATCACTTCCAGGCCGGCGTCGTGCACGCAGGCCACCATCTGCTTGAACTCGGCGATAGTGGAGGTGGACATGAAGCGCGGCTCGGGCGCGAAGAAGGCGAGCGTGTTGTAGCCCCAGTAATTGCGCAGGCCCCGCTCGAGCAGATGCTGGTCATCCACATGCGCGTGGATCGGCAGCAGCTCCAGCGCCGTCACGCCGAGCTGGCGCAGATGATCCAGCAGCGCGTCCTGCTTCAGCGCCGAGAACGAGCCGCGCGCCTGTTCGGGCACCTGGGGGTGCAGCATCGACAGACCACGTAGATGCGCTTCGTAGATGACCGTGTCCTCCCACGGCGTGGCTGGCGCGGTGTCCCGCCCCCATGTGAACGCCGGATCCACCACCGCGCAGCGCGGCATGTACGGTGCGCTGTCACGCTTGTCGAAGCTGAGGTCTTTGTCTTTGTGCCCGATCGTGTACCCGAACAATGCCGGCGCCCACTTCAACTGGCCGACGAGCTGCTTGGCGTACGGATCCAGCAGCAGCTTGTTGGGGTTGAATCGGTGACCGGCTTCCGGCGCGTATGGACCATGCACGCGGTAGCCGTACCGCTGTCCCGGCCGTGCGTCCGGCAGGTAGCCATGCCAGATTTCATCGGTGTACTCGGGCAGCACGATGCGCTCGATCTCACGGCCGCGCTCGTTGAACAGGCACAGCTCAACCTTGGTCGCGTGGCGGCTGTATAGCGCGAAGTTGACGCCCAGCCCATCCCAGGTAGCGCCCAGCGGGAACGGCCGCCCCCCGCGCAGGCGCGAGGATTGTGCAAACTGGCGGGCGCTCATCGGCGCATCTCTTCGGTGGTGTCGGCCGCTTGAAGCTCGGCCTCAACCAGGCGCTCGGCCATCAGCCAATGGCGCTGGTCCTGGCCATCCGGCCGACCTTCTGCTTCCCATATCTGCCGGGCCAGTGCCCCGATTCGCTCGCGTCGTTCTTTATCGTCCATTGCTCTGGCTTCACTCATTGATCAGCAGGGTCACGGGGCTGCCATCGGACAGCGCCCGCAGGGAAATAGCGGTGTCGTTGATTTCTACCGTCGCGTCGGTGAGCAGATTGCGATAACGCCCCTGCGGAATCGTCACGTGCCCGTTGATCCAGAAACGTGCCGGCACGGCCGCCGATGCGTGCTGCACCGGACGCAGCGTGGGAGCGATCGCTGCGATGACGACCAGGCGTTGCTGTCTGTGCGCTCTGGCAAAGGCCAGCACCTGATCGGGCTGACTGGTCGGCAGCGGCAGGTAGCTGCCGTGGGCGAACAGGTCCGGGGCACTGCGGCGGGCCTGGAGCAAGGTGCGTACAAGACGCGCCTTCAGCTGGCCGTCACCCCATCCCTGCAGCAGTGCCGACCAAGACCGGTCGTCGCCGAGCCAGCGCTGGCGCAGTGCGTAATCCACCGGACGGCGATTGTCCGGATCCACCAGCGACAGGTCCCAGCCCTCGGTACCCTGGTACAGGTCCGGCACGCCCGGCACGGTCATCCGCAGCGCCGCCTGGGCCAGGCTCAGACGTGCGCCCGCCGGTGCAACCAGGGCCACGATGTCCTGCAGCGCGATCCGGAACGGCCGCCCCACGTCAGCGTCGAGCAGCGCTTCAACCACGGCGGCGGCCTGCGCTTCGTAAGCCTCGTCTGGATGACCCCAACTACTGCGCAGCCCCCCTTCACGCAGCGCCTTGCCTTGCCACTGGACCACGCGCGCGCCGAACTCCGCGTCCACCTCGGCGTCGGCCGGCCAGGACGCGACCAGTGTCTGCCAGAGCATGTCGCGGTCAGCCGGATGCAGCGCAGCCGCACCGAGGGGGGCAGCGAGCCGTTCGACCCGGCGCAACTGGCGCATCCACCACTCAGGCCAGGCGGACAGCACGGCGATGCGCATGCGTGCGTCCTCGCCACGCTTGTGGTCATGCGTGGCCGTAGCGAGCAGGCTGCGCGGGTGCTGGTCGTGCCGGGCGCGCGCGAGACCGTGGAACCGCGGTGCCGACAGGTTCTGGACCGTGGGGTGGCTGCCGACTTCGTTGCGGGACAGGACCGGCGCGTATCGATAGAAGCTGCTGTCCTCCACTGCCTTGGCATTGAGCGGCGCGCTGAGCAGTTGGAAGCGCTGCCGCACAGACCGGCAGTGGCGGCGCAGCCTTGGGGAAACGTCCTCTGCGGGCGGCGCCAGCACCCACGCTGCAATCTGATGGATCGCTGCGACCAGATCCGGCGCAGCGCCTGCGGTTCCCGCATCGATCGCCTGTCGCCACAGACGGAGGTCCTCCGCGGTGGCCGGTGCATCGGTGAGATAGCTGCGGTAGGCGGGAAAATGGCTCAGCAACGCCAGTGCCGCGCGAGCGAGCAGCGGCCTGCCAAACTCGGCAGCCGTGCCACCGGTCAGGCGCGCGAGGCGGACAAGCCGAAGGACGAAGGCGTCGAACTCCGCGCGCAGGCCATGTTCGAGGACATCGCGCCGGGCCTCCAGCTCGACCTCGCCGAAGCTGCGTGGGTCGCCGCTGATCCGTTGCCAGTGCCGTGTCAGGGCCTTGCTACCCTCGCCGGCGTGCAGCAGCGCGCCCACCTGGTCCATGAAGTCGTAACCGGTGCTGCCATCGCACGGCCACTGTGCGCGAAGCACTTCGTCCGGGGCGAGGATCTTCTCGACCCACAGGCCCAGCGACCCGGGAGCAAGACCGCGCGTGGTGCCCGCCGCGTCCAGTGCGGCGCGCAGCCGCTGCAGGTAGCCCGCCGGATCACGCAGCCCATCCACATGGTCCACACGCAGGCCATCCACGCGTCCTTCCGCAACCAGACGCAGCGGCAGGGCATGAACCGTCTCGAAGACATCGTCGCGATGCATCTGCAGCGCGGCCAGCGAGGCAATGGTGAAGAACCGGCGGTAGTTGATCCGGTCATCGCCGCTGCGCCACCACGCCAGACGATACGGCTGCGCGGCCAACAGATCGGCCAGCGCCTGGGCGGGCAGCGCTGTTGACCCCGCAGGCAAGCTCGACGGCGCCAGCGGATACACCGCATCGTGATGCGCAATGCCCGCCACGCCCTCGCCATCCCGACGCACGGCCAGCATGCCGTCGGCAATCGCGGTGGACAGCGGACGATCCAGTACCGGCAACCACAGCTTGCCGTCGCGCCCAGGGGCGCGCCAGGCGATGTCGAACCATGTGGCATGGCGGCTCTCGCGTCCGTGCGCGAGCACATCGGCCCAATAGCGGTTCAGCGGGTGCGCCGCCATATGGTTCGGCACGATATCCAGGATCAGGCCCATGCCCTGTGCGCGCACCGCATCGGACAGGCGCTGCAGCCCCGCCTCGCCGCCCAGCTCGGGATTGACCGTGGTCGGGTCGATCACATCGTAGCCGTGCATTGAGCCAGGCACTGCGCTGGCAATGGGCGAGAGGTACAGGTGACTGACGCCCAACGCGGCGTAGTAATCCACCTGTGCACAGGCCGCGTCGAAATCGAACCCGGCATGCAACTGCAGACGTGCGGTGGCGCGGAACGGCACCATCTCAATACTCCTGGGCGCGGCGTGCCGCGGCGAACTGCTGCAGCGAACGATCCAGCGTCCGCAGCGGTAATGGCGATGGCAGGCGCTGGCGCCAGTTCGGATGGACAGCGACGGTACCGGGCAGGTTCACCTGCCCGCGCAGGCCAAGGGCGTCTTCGACCGGCAGCAGTGCCAGCGGTGCCGGAGCGGCAGCCACATGCCGCAGCGCTGCCAGCCGCAGCGCGGCCGGGCTGGCACCATCGCTGCCTACGGCCCGCGCGAGCCGCTCGACATCGGCATGACGCTCTGCCATTGCCTGTGCCTGATCGGCAGCAGGCTGCGCCTCCAGCCGTGCGCGCCAGCCCAGATCGTCACCGTGCTGCCAGCCTTCCAGGGTCGGCAGATCGTGCGTGCCGGTCATGGCGACTGCGGTGTGCCGCCACTGCGGGGGCGTCAGGAATTCCCCTGCCGGGGAACGGGTGAACGCGAGCACGTCCATGCCGAGCACACCGCGTGCGGCCAGCGTGTCCCGAATGCCAGGCGGTACCACGCCGAGGTCCTCACCGATAACGATGCAGCGGTGGCGCCACGACTCCAATGCCAGCAGGTTGAGCAGATCGGTGAGTGGATAGCGCAGGTACACGCCCTGCCCCGAGTCCGCACCGTGCGGCACCACCCACAGCCGCTGCAGGCCGAGAATGTGGTCGATGCGCACGCCGCCCCGGTGGCGCATTACCGCACGCAGCAGGGCAATGAAGGGCGCAAAGCCGGTGCGCCGCAATCCATCGGGCGAATAGCTGCTCACGCCCCATACCTGCCCACCCGGCGCGAAGGCATCCGGCGGCGCGCCCAGTACCAGGCCCTGCAATGCGGTGTTCCCGGCGGCGGCCGCTTCGGCACCGTCCGGTGTAAAGCCCACGGCGAGATCGGCAATCAGGCCCAGCGACATGCCGGCGTCGCCGGCGCGCTCCTGCACCTGCGCCCAGCTGCGCGCAGTGCGCCATTGCGCGTAGATCTGAAACGCCGGATCGCGCTGCCCCGACGCGCTGGCGTTGAAACGCGCAAAGGCCGCCAACGCCGTGCCGCCGTCCTGCTCAAAGCGCCGCAGCTCCTCCTGCTGTCCCGCGGGTGCCTGGCCGAACTGTTGAAAGGACTGCCGCAGCGTTTGCCATTTCACCGCCGCTGCACCTGGCCAGTCGATCAGGCCGTCTGCGGGCGTGGGATCGGCCTCCAGCACACGGCCCGTCTCCAGACCGTCGAGCGCACCGGCGTAGACCGGTTCCAGGAAGCGTCGATCACTCGGAGAGTAAGGGCTGAACGCTGCATCGATATGCCCGGCCGCGTGCAATGGGCTCAACGCGAGGGCATCGCCGCCCGCTGCCGCCACCCGCTCGCACCACGCCTGCGCGCCAGCGCTGTCGCCGATACCGCCATCGCCCGGACTGCGCGCGGCATACACCTGCAGCATGGCCCCCCACCTGCGCGGCAGCGCCGTGCCGGTGGCGTCGGCCACGCCGAAACACCGTGCAGGTGCCACCGCAACGGAGTGTTCGGTCTGCCCGATCCGCAGGCGCCAGTAGCCTGGCTGCGCCGGTACTTCCCAGGCGCCAGGCCGAATCTGCCTGGCGGGCCGCGCCAGACCCTGCTCATCACTCCACTCGCCGGCACCGTCCGCCGCCAAAGCCAGCAACTCGCCCACCTGCACGGTGCGCAACGCGGGTTGCGCGCGCTGATGCAGACAGCGCTTGAGGCTGTCCTCCCGTTGAGCCGGCGTCGCCGCTGGCCAACCCAACGCTGCCAGCACACTCTGCAGGGTGTGGTGGCCCACCGTACGCGGTGTGCCGTGGACGTCTTCCCAGTCGATCAGCAGCCCGGCAGCCTCCGCGAGCGCCGCCAGCGAACCCGCACTCATGCCTGCACCCGGCGGACCAGCAGCGCGGCCGGCGCCAGCAACTGGCCATGCCCTACTTCCCCCAGTTGCAGCACGGTCTCGCCGTAGGGAAGATCGGCCAGCACCTCGGTATCCCCCAGGTTGAAGGCCAGCCACCACTGGCCCTCACCCAACTGCCAGCCTGCGCGGATGGCGCCGTTGCCGATGACCTCGGCGCCTAGACTGCGGGCGTGCCGCAGCTGTGGCACCAGATACTTCCAGCGCAGCGCAAGGACACTGCGGAATGCGGCCAACCAGGTGTTCTGTTGCCGTGCCTCGGGTGACGGCAGCGGCGACTGTGACGCCTGGAAGGTGGTGACGGCGTTGGGATCAGGAATTGTGGCCTGCGCTGCGGGATCAGCGAACGCCTTGAACTGGCCAAACTCCGCGCGCCGGCCTTCGCGCACCGCCTGATCCAGTGGCGCATCGAAATCGGTGAAGAACTGGAACGGCTCGCGCGCGCCCCAAGGCTCGCCCATGAAGAACAGTGGAATCATGGGAGTGAGCGCGGTCAACGCCAGCGCGATCTGGAGCCGCTCCGGTGCCAGCAGCGTCTGCAGCCGATCACCGAAAGCGCGGTTGCCGATCTGGTCGTGGTTCTGCGCGAAAATCACGAACTGCGCGGGCGACAGCGCCGCACTCGGTTCACCCCGAGGGTGGCCCAGCCGGTTGGTTTCACCCTGCCACGCAAACCCTTCGCCGAGTACTCGCGCCAGCTGCACGTCGGGCGTTGCCGCGAAATCGGCGTAGTAACCCTCGGTCTCACCGGTCAGCAGTACATGCAGCGCATTGTGGAAGTCGTCGTTCCACTGTGCGGTGTAGCCCTGCGCCAGCAGCGAGGCCGCATTGTTTTCGTTCTCCAGCACCAGGTGCACCCGGTGCGGCGGCCCTTCGGTGTGGATCGCCTCACGCAGCTGGGTCAGAAAGGCCTGTGGCTGGATGGCGTGTACCGCATCAAGCCGCAGCCCATCGAACCGGTACTCGGCCAGCCACATCAGCGCGTTGTCGATGAAGAAGCGCTGCACGTGCGGCTGGCGGAAGTCGATCGCCGCGCCCCACGGCGTCGCCACGTCGTCACGGAAAAACGTCGGGGCGTACTGCGGCAGGTAATTCCCTTCCGGCCCGAAGTGGTTGTAGACCACATCCAGCAGAACCATCAGGCCCAGAGCATGGGCGTGGTCGATCAGTGCCTTCAGTTCCTCGGGAGTGCCATAGACCGCGGCGGGCGCATAGGGCAGCGCACCGTCATAACCCCAGTTGCGGGTGCCCGGAAACGTGGCCAACGGCATCAGCTCGATCGCAGTGATGCCCATCGCCGCGAGCGCCGGCAGCTGATCCTGCACCGCAGCGTAGCCACCCACCGCGCCCACGTGGAGCTCATAGATGACCGCTTCTTCCCACGGCCGCCCTGCCCACCCCGTGGTCTCCCAGGCGTACGCGTCGGCATCGTGCACCGCACTGGCCCCGTTGAGGCCTTCCGGCTGCCAGCGCGAGGCCGGGTCAGGGACGCTCAGCGTGCCGTCAATCCGAAAGCGATAGCGCGTTCCCGCCGCGCACGCAACCCGCGTGGCATGGCAGCCGTCGCCTTCTGCCTGCATCGGCAACGCCTCGCCGTCCAGCAGCAGCTCCACGCGCTGTGCCGCGGGCGCCCAGAGCCGGAAGCAGTAGTCACCCTCAGGCTGTCGCCAGGCACCGAGCCGTTCGCCCGCCGTCACCCCTCCACCTGCAGGAACACCGTGGACAGGGGCGGCAGCGTCAAGGCTACTGACTGGGCATGCCCGTGCATCGAGATCGGCAGGGTATCGACCTGGCCGTGGTTGCCGATGTCGCTGCCACCGTAGAAGCGGCTGTCGCTGTTGAAGACCTCGTGCCAGCGCCCTGCATGCGGCACGCCGACACGGTAGCCATGGCGCACCATCGGGGTGAAGTTGCTCACCGCCAGCAATGGGCCGGCCTTGCCACGCGGGTCATGGCGGATGAAGGCAAGCACGCTGTTGACGTGATCGTCGCCGACACTCCATTCAAACCCGTGCTCGGTACGGTTGCCGTGCTGCAGTGCCGGCAGCTCGCGCAGCAGCCGGTTGAGATCGCCGACCATCCGCGCCACGCCAGCGTGGGCGGGCTGTGCAGCCTGCGCCCAGTCCAGCTCGGCGTCATGGTTCCATTCCGTGCACTGGCCGAACTCGCCGCCCATGAACAGCAGTTTGCTGCCCGGGTGCGCCCACATGAAACCGAGGTAGGCGCGCAGGTTGGCCAGCTGCTGCCACCGGTCGCCGGGCATCTTGCCCAGCAGCGATCCTTTGCCGTGCACCACTTCATCATGCGAAAGCGGCAGCACGAACTGCTCGGAGAACGCATACATCGCGCTGAAGGTCATCTGGCTGTGATGGTGCGAGCGGTGGATCGGGTCGCGTCCCAGATAACTGAGCGTGTCGTGCATCCAGCCCATGTTCCATTTATGAGTGAAGCCCAGGCCGCCCTCGCCGGCCGGTGCGGTCACACCGGGCCATGCCGTGGATTCCTCGGCGATCACCAGTACACCGCGTGCCTGCCGCGCAATGGCGTCGTTGAGGTCGCGCAGGAAGGCGATCGCCTCCAGGTTCTCGCGGCCGCCGTGCGCGTTGGGGATCCATTGACCATCCTCGCGGCTGTAGTCGCGGTAGAGCATCGAGGCGACAGCATCCACGCGCAGGCCATCGATATGAAACCGCTCAATCCACTCCAGCGCGCTGCCGATCAGAAAGCCGGTCACTTCACTGCGGCCGAAGTTGTAGATGAGCGTGTCCCAATCCGGGTGCAGGCCCTGTCGCGGATCCTCGTGCTCATACAGTGCGGTGCCGTCGAAGCGCTGCATGCCGTGGGCATCGGAGGGGAAATGGGCGCCGACCCAATCCACGATGACCCCCAGCCCGGCCTGGTGACAGCGGTCAACGAACCGCGCGAAGCGGTCTGGTTCCCCGTGACGGGCGGTCGGTGCATACAGGCCCAGCGGCTGGTAGCCCCACGAGCCACCAAACGGATGCTCGCTGACCGGCAACAGCTCGATATGGGTGAAGCCAAGCGCCGTCACGTAAGGGATGAGACGGTCGCCCAGCTGGTCCCAGTCGAGCACGGCCGCGTTGTCGCCGCGCCGCCAGGAGCCGGCGTGCACTTCATAGATGGAGATCGCGCGGTCATCCATCGAAGCACGGGCGGACATCCAGGCCTGATCCTGCCACGTGCGCGCCGTGCCATCGGCAACCACGGAAGCCGTGCCCGGCAGCAACTCGGACTGGCGCGCCATCGGGTCGGCCTTGTGGGTCAGACGCGTCCCATCGGCGGCGGTGATCTCGAACTTGTAGCGGGCACCCGCGTCGACGCGCGGCAGGAATATCTCCCAAACGCCGGCACCATGCCGCAGCCGCATCGGGTGACGCCGACCGTCCCAGCCATTGAAGTCACCCACCACCGAGACGCGCCGCGCATTCGGGGCCCAGACCGCAAAACGCACGCCGTCCACCGCCTGCTGCTGCAGCGGATGCGCACCGAGAGCGTCGCGGATGCTGCCGGGATCACCCGCGGCGATGCCGGCCAGCGCGTCGTCGTCCAGTAAAGGACCAAACGCGTAGACGTCTTCGATCTCCTGCTGCACTGTGCCCCAGTCGACCCGCAGCACACTCACCGACGGGCCATCGATAGGGGCCTCGAAAATGCCCTCGCCCATCGGAGCCATTGGCTGCCAACGACCGCCCGCGTCCCGGCGCAGTACGGTCAGCGCTGCCGGGAACAGCACGGACAGGCGCCAGCCGTGCGCAGGGTGGCGGTGCGGCCCAAGCAGCGCGAACGCATCACCGGGCGCGCCGGCGGCGAGCGCTGCAAGCTCCGGCGAGAGGCCGGCCTCTGTCAACGATGGCGCGGACACGCTCTCACTGCCGGGCTCGATACCGGCGTCCAGTTCCCATTGCGTGCTCATGCGCGTGCTTCCGTGGTGCGTTGATAGAGATCGAGGTAGTGCGTGCCGGCGATGTCCCAGCCACTCGGGCGCAGCATCGCCGCGCGCCGCATGGCCGCCATCAGGCTGGATTGGCGGAAGGTGCGGAAGGCGCGCTGCACGCAGCGGCGCAGCGCATCGGCTTCGGCCGCGTTGAACAGGAACCCGGTAACGCCATCGTCCACGGTGTCGATCAGGCCCCCGGTGGCATGTGCGATCGGCAGGCAGCCAAAGCGCTGGGCGTACATCTGGCTCAGGCCGCACGGTTCGAAGCGCGACGGCATCAGCAGGAAGTCGGCGCCGGCGAACATGCAGCGCGCCAGGGTTTCATCGAAGCCGATATAGGCCGAGACGCTGCCGGGATAGCGGCGCGCCAGCTCGCGCACCTGTGCTTCGATCTGCGGCTCGCCGCCGCCAATGATGACCAGCTGGCCGCCCGCAGCCACGATCTGCGGTGCCACATCGCAGGTCAGGTCCAGGCCCTTCTGATGGACCAGGCGCGAGACCACGGCGAACAGCGGGCCACGGCTCTCGGGCAGGCCGAACGCACGGCGCACATGCCGCGCGTTGTGATCGCGGCCTTCGCAGGACTGCACGCTGAAGTGCACCGGCAGGTGATGGTCGGTACGGGGGTCCCAGCTGCTGTCGATACCGTTGACGATGCCACTGAGGTGACCCAGTGCGGCGCGGCGCGAGAGCAGCCGGTCCAGCCCGCAGCCCTCGGCAGGCGCGGTGATCTGCGCCGCGTAGCTCACACTGACGGTGTTGACCTGGTCGGCGTGCACGATGCCCCCGCGCAGGAACGACAGCTGCCCGTGGAAATCCAATGCTTCCCGCTGCGCCTCGCCGATGCCCAGGTCCGCCGCCAGGCTGGCCGGGAACAGGCCTTGGTAAGCCAGATTGTGGATGGTGAGCAGGCACGAGGCCTTGCTGCCAGACCAGCGCACGTAGGCCGCGGCCAGCGCACACGGCCAGTCATTGAGATGCAGCAGGCCCGGTGTCCAGTCCATGCCTGCCTCGCCCGCCGCGATGACGGCAGCAGCACGCGACAGCGTGGCAAAGCGCACCGCGTTGTCGGCCCACGGCTCCCCGTCCGCGTCGACATAGGGCGAGCCTTCGCGCTCGTACAGCTCCGGGCAGATCAGCACATAGACCGGCAAGCCATCGTCCAGCACCGTGTGTGCGATCACGCAGGCAGGGAGTGCGGCGTGTGCGGGCGTCTGTCCGATCACCTGGATCGGCCCGGTACGCTCCAGTACTTCGCGATAGCCGGGAATCAGCACTCGCATGTCCGCACGGTCACGCAGCGCACGTGGCAGCGATGCGGCGACATCACCTAGCCCGCCGGCCTTGATGTAGTCGGCCATCTCCGAGACGACAAACAGCACGCGATGATCGCGGCCGCTGGCTCGTTCGATGTGATCGCCAGGCACGACGGTCTGCGTGATGCGGCGGCGACGCGCACGCAGGGCATCGGTTTTGACCAGGGCCTCGGCCTTGGCGGCGGAGACCTCACGGGTGCGAGTGCGAGCAGACATGGGGGAGAACTCAACGGGGGGAGACAGGGCACAACCGCTCCTCCCCTCGCGCGGTGGATGCGCAAGGCGGAGGACGCGCTGTTTGAGACGATGTGGTCGGAGAGACAACCTCGACCTGTGATTCGAATCTACACCCCGCCTGAATCAATACGCTGTGAATCCGCTGCGACGATTTGTTGACCGACCGCGGTATCGCGGCGCGAAGAATGTCCGGTACGTCACGCGCAGCAACACGCGGCGTGGATGATGAATCTTTCAGATTCAAGAAAAGATGTTGCGTTCCGCGCACTTCCAGCGCCTTTTGCGGGCGTGGTTGAAGTAGACATGCCGGATGACGACTCCAGATGCCATGTCACGATTTCATATCGTCATGCGCTTCGGTTCGGGCCGAGACTCGAAGCGCTACCCGCCTGCCATCCGCCCGCAGACAGCCGTTGCACGTTTTTGCACGTTTAAGTAGAGTTGGCAGCATCACGCAATCTTGCGACCTTCGCGCCTTCCCATGATCGACTCCCCGGACACTCTCCCCAGCGAGCGCCAGCAGCGCATCCTGTCTCTCCTTCAACAGCACGGTCGGGTCCTGTCGGCGCAGCTGGCGCTGGACATGCAGATCTCCGAAGACTCGATCCGCCGCGATCTGCGCGAACTCGCCCAGCAGGGTCTGTGCCGAAAAGTGTATGGCGGTGCGCTGCCTGCCACGCCGGCGTTCCCACCCCTGAGCGAGCGGCAAACCGTGCAGAAACGGCAAAAACAGGCACTGGCCCGCCATGCCGCCGAGCAGGTCCGCGCCGGCGACAGCATCCTGCTCGATGCCGGCTCCACCAACAGCGCCATCGCCGCCTGTCTGCCGGAACATCAGAATCTCCGCGTCATCACCAACGCCCCGGACATCGCGTTGACCTTGATGGGGCGTGCCGGCATCGACGTCACCCTGCTCGGCGGCCGGCTCGACCCGCGTATCGGTGCCAGCGTTGGCGCACAGGCGCTGGAGGCCGTCAGCGGATTGCGCGTTGATCTCTTCTTCGTGGGCACCTGCGCGGTGGATGCGCAGCACGGCCTGTGGGCGGTCGATGGCGAAGAAGCCGCGCTGAAACGGGCGATGCTTGCCGCGAGCAGCCGCTGCATCGTGGTCGCCACCCGCGACAAGCTCGGCGCACAGGCCAACCATCGCATCGGCGCGGTGGAGGACATCGACGTGCTGGTGCTCGAGGCCGATACCCCTCAGCCGCAGATCGACGCGTTCGCCCAGCGCGGCATCGATATCCAGCTCGCCCCGCGACGCTGACCTTTTCCTTCAACCTCCGCGACCCATGACCTCCATTCCGACGCGCATCGCGCGCGCGCAGCAGTACGCCACGCGCGCGGCGTTCTTTCTGCCGGGCTTTGCCACCGCTGCCTGGGCACCGCTGGTCCCCTTCGCCAAACTCCGCACGGCCCTGGATGAGGGCTCGCTCGGTCTGGTCCTGCTGTGCCTGGGTGCAGGTTCCCTGCTGGCGATGCCGATTGCCGGGATGCTCGCCGCACGCCACGGCTGTCGCGCCGTCATGGTCGCCACGCTGATGATGGTGATCGCCAGCCTGCCGCTGCTGGCCATCGCGCCCTCGCCTTGGACGCTGGGGTTGGCCTTGTTCGTATTCGGCGCCGGAGTGGGTGCGTGCGACTGCGTAATGAACATGCAGGCGATCATGGTCGAGCGCGACAGCGGCCGACCGATGATGTCCGGGTTCCACGCGTTCTACAGTATCGGCGGCGCAGTCGGTGCCGGCGCGATGACCGCACTGTTGGCCCTTCACTTGTCACCGTGGGTGGTGTGCCTGCTCGCCTCGGCGGTGATGGCGGCCCTGCTCGCCATCTCGCTGCCGCACTGGCGTACCGACAAGGCGCCCAGTGATGCGCCACTGTTCGCGGTGCCGCACGGGGTGGTGCTGGCGATCGGCGTGCTGTGTTTCGTGGCGTTCCTGGCCGAAGGCTCGGTGCTGGACTGGAGTGCGGTGTTCCTGCATGAAGTGCAGCAGGTGGATCCCTCCCGCGCCGGGCTGGGCTATCTGGCCTTCGCCATCGCGATGACCCTGACCCGCCTGGTCGGCGATGGCGTGGTGGCCAGGCTGGGCCGACACCGTTCGATCCTGATCGGCGGCCTGATCGCCGCCACCGGATTCGCGCTGGCCACCTTCGCCACGTGGCTGCCAGTGGCATTGTGCGGCTATGCGCTGGTGGGCCTGGGCTGCGCGAACATCGTGCCGGCGCTGTTCTCGATGGCGGGCAACCAGAAGGTCATGCCCGAGAGTCTGGCCATCCCGGCCATCACCACGCTCGGGTATGCCGGCGTCTTGGCCGGCCCGGCATTGATCGGCTTCGTCGCGCAGGCGAGCAGCCTGGTGTTCGCCTTCAGTGCGGTGGCGGTGACGCTGGTCTGCATCGGCCTGGCGGCACGCTGGGTGCGGGCCTGAGGCAGCGAGCGTTACCTGCACAGTCTCGGGAATCAGTGGCTCGACAGCACCACCACCGCACCGGTGACCAGCGCGATCCCCACCCAGCCGATCGGGCGCAGGCGGTTGCCGAACAGCACCCGCCCGCAGAGGGCCGTACCGATCACCCCGATGGCACCCCACATCGCATAGGCCGTGGCCAAGTCCATCGTCTTGACCGCCTGGCCAAGCAGCGCGAAGGCGATCCAGACCAGCACGATCGCGGCGAAACCCCACGCTGGCTTACGGAAGCCGTCGGATTTGGCCACCATCATGTTGGCGGCGATGTCGATCAGTGCCGAACACAGCACAAACAGGAAGGCGGTGAGGTTCATGACGTGTGCGCCTCGCCGAGGGTGACGCAGACGATGCCGACCGCCGCCATCACCAGCCCGATCATCTGCTGCACGGACAAGCTGTCCTTGAACACGAACATGCCGACCAGCGTCAGCAGGGTCAGGCCCAGACCTTCCCACACGGCATAAGCCACGCCCACCGCGATGCCGCGCACCGACAACGCCAGGAAGTAATAGGAAATGGCCAACGCCACGGCCATGACGACATAGCCGGCATAGCCCCCATGACGGGCGGCATCGGCCATGAACGAGGTGCCGACCACTTCAGCGACGATCGCGACGGTCAGGCAGGCCCAGGCGATCAGACCGCCATGGGCACGGGGTTGCGAATGCACCTGTGTGTGCATGGAAAGCTCCTTGATTGCGGCCGGGGCACACCGGCGGAACGCCGGGCACCGGGGCATCGGCCGAGATGGCGGATGCAATTGAAGTGGGTGATGACACCCGAGCGACGCGCCCATTATCATCGCCTTTTCCATCGGACCAAAGATGGAATCCATCGATAAAGGCGATACATCCATGCGCTACGGCCCCGAATCCCTGCACGCCTTCGTGGAAGCGGCCGCACTCGGCTCGTTCTCCGCCGCCGCGCGCCGCCTGAAAAAGACCCAGTCGACCATCAGCACCGCCGTCGCCACGCTGGAGGCGGACCTGGGCTTGACCCTGTTCGACCGTAGCTGCCGCTACCCGGTCCTGACCGAGGACGGGCGTAAGGTGCTCGGCCATGCACACGAAATCCTGGCCGCGGCCGACCGTCTCGAACAGCTCAGCATTCGCCTGGCCGACGACGTAGAGCCACGCCTGAGCCTGGTGTTTTCAGACATCTATCAGCTCAATCCGGACCAGCATCTGCTGCGCCGGTTCGAGCAGCGTTTTCCAGATATCGAACTGGAGTGGCTGGATGCTGAAGGCAGTGACGTGCTCGATGTGGTGCAGCGTGGGCGTGCCCATCTCGGGCTGATGCCGCATCAGCCGGCCTACCCGACCGAACTGGCGGTGCGCGCCCTGCCCCTGCGCGCGGAGATGGCCGTGTTTGTTGCCGCCGGTCATCCGCTGGCCGCACTGCTGGCGCCGGAAGAATCCCACCTGGCCACCCATCGCCAGATCTGCCTGAGTGGCGATGCGGCGCGCGAGGGCCACGCGCGCGGGCGCACGTGGTCGGCCTCGGATTATCTGATGGTGCTGGAGATGGCCGAGGATGGCTTCGGATGGGCCGAACTACCGCGTGCGCTGGTGGCGCGATACGGCAGGGGCATGCTGGTCGAACTGCCCTTGCCCGGCTGCTGGCCGCGACTGGTCTCTACCGATGCGGTGTGGCGCAAGGATGCGCCGCTGGGGCCAGCGGCGCTGTGGTTGCTGGATCAGTTTCAACTACCGGCACCTTGATACTGGTCAGAACAGCACATGCCACGCAGTCTGCATGGCACCCCGTATGAGCGCACGGCTTGCAGACACGCGCTGATCGGGCCAGCAGGGCACCAACCGTGCCCTGCCCGCCCTGCATCGATTACCAGGCGCGACGCAGACCGATCTGGCCTGCAACTTCCTTGTAGCCGCCGTCGCCACGCTGCACGCGCATGTCGCCCCACGCCGACCACTTCAGGCCCAACTTCAGCTGGGCACCGGCCTGTGCTTCATAGCGGTTGGTCGGCAGCGTGGCACTGATCCGCTCGCCATCGAACAGCAACGAGTTGCCATGGTCGCCGCGCAGCCAGTTCACCGCGAAGAACGGCTGCACCCGGTTGCCGGTGGCGTTGTCGTGACCGAACAGGCGCACGCCCACGCGGGATTCCAGCCCACCTGCGCGCCCATCCTGGACGATCGTGCCGTTGGCTTCCTGCAGGGTGTCACCCTTGTAGTCGGTGTAGGTCAGCTGCACCTGCGGCTGGATGAACCACGCGCCGCGCTCGCGGTTGACCAGCGTCCAGCTGTAGCCGGCTTCCAACGACGCAGCACGGGTGGTGGCGTCGTATTTCTCTTTCGCCAGTGCCTCGCCCTGCACTTCGTTGTCGAAGCGCGCGTATTGC